>ERZ836441.560-NODE-560-length-42713-cov-44.330606_pt1 | contig 42713 bp, 39 predicted proteins | sample MGYA00519686_ERZ836441 | MGnify/ENA primary metagenome ERZ836441 (study PRJEB31850, sample SAMEA3708800) | human gut metagenome | biome: human gut; feature: human-associated habitat; material: faeces | place: China | collected 2014 ...
ATGAACAGTGCCGGCGGAAGATGTCATGATAATGCACGCTGTGAAAGTATGTGGGCAAGAATGAAAGAAGAGCTATTCTACAGCCGTGGGGACAAATCGGAGAAATACACTATGAGAGAGTTGAAGACTATGATCTGGAGATATTATATGAGTTACTGGGCTAACAGAAGAATCTGCACCGCCAACGGTGGGCTGCCTCCGGCAGTTCGAAGAAAGCTCTACTATGATCATATCTTTCTCGCTGCATAATTCTTGTTCGAATAAAATGTGTCAAGTGATATTGACAAAACCACAGGCATATATTGTTGCCACTGAGAACACTTGACAATTTTCGCTGACATTATCCCGAATCCAATTATACACCGCTTCGGCTTTTCCATAATCAGAACCATCGTGACTCAACCCTGCACCTATATTGTAATATTCATCGGTTGTTCTTCCAAGTGAATTTACATAATTCAGAACACTTTGCAAGTTTGTTGTATCTTCAATTACAACTTCAGGCGGTTCAGTCTGCGGTACTGTAATCTGCGGCTTTGGAGTTGTAGTAGTGGGCGGATTTGTTACCGCAGGCTTTGCAGTTGTAGTCGGAGGCGTCGGATCGTTATTCTGTTCCGCTCCGTTATTGCTCCGGTTATTATCGGACGGCGAGTTATCGGGCTGCGGATCATTCTGCACAGGCTGATAGTTATTTTCCTGACCGTTATTATTCTGTGCAGAATTGTTCTGTCCCTGACTGGAATTTCCCGAATAACCTGACGGATCTGATTTCTTGGTCGTAGTTACTGTGATATTTGTCGGTTTTGAAGTCTCGGATACCGTCTGCGAACTTGTTTTAAAAGTAGTAGTTGTGGCTTCGCTTGTATCCTTTTCTTCCTTTGCAGATGTTACTGCGGAAACTGTGACCGCAGTCGTAGTTTGGCTCACTGCCGAAGTGTCGACGCTTACTGATCTTTCGGCAGTTTCCGCTGCATTTCCGCAGGCTGATAAAAACACCGCACAGAGTATCAAAATTAATATCGCTCTTTTCATATCATCACGCTCCTTGTCAAGCAATATATCATATATCCGCCCACAAATCTATACTTTTTGCAAAAGTTCTACCTTTGTTACAAGATACACAGCAAATGCTTTAGCAAACTACATACTTAGCTCCGGTTCAGGTTCATCTTCAGGCTCCGACATTTCCTCATCGGGAGTGTTCTCCACCTCGATATCCGTCTGCTGAACCTGTTGCAGCTTGAGATCATAAGCATTGAGCACAGCCTGATTTACGGCAGTTCTCGCCGACTTGGTTATGGCGTGGAAGGTGTCGCTGTACTGCTTGTTGCCGTCCTTATCGGTGTATGAGGTGGAGGGCATATTGACAAATCTGCCCTTTTCGGTCTCGATGACCCTAAGTCCGTGAACGGCGAACATACCGTCCATTGTTACGCTGGCATATGCCTTGATTGCTGAATCCTCTTTGTTTACCATTCTGTTGATAGATGCGTGTATTCTCATAGTTTCATTCTCCTTTACATTGTCTGTTCGATTTCCGGTTCTTCTTCATATTCTTCAAGCGGTTGGATCACTTCCGGCTTTGTTTCTCTCACAGCAACCAGCCCGATACCGGGCAGATCAACTATGATGTGATCAAACTGCTGCTTGTACTTTTCTATCTGTTCATCGGTAAGTGAACAGGAATCCCACTCACCGTATTCGTTACGATAATTGCCAGAAATATAGAAAGTGCCGTGAACAAGAGTATTTCCAATTATCCTGTTAGGCTTAGAACCGTTCAGCAGAAACTCATCATTGCACCAGCAAATAGCGTCCTGCTTTGGTTCAAAATATATTGGCTCGATGCTGCCGCCCACAACTTCCTGCATGGCATGGATATCATCTTCAATATCCTTTACATATGGTTCTTTCAGAGGTTCAAACACAAGTATCCTCATTCTTTTGCCTCACTTTCACAATACTCTTTCAGCGGACAATCGCCGCAGTCATCAAACATTGCACAGGTACGCTGTATTTCTTCCTCTGAGATGCCGCAGTCATGGTGCTTACTCTCATTCTCTGAAGGAAAAAGGGCGATCTCAAATCTTCCTCTCTCGACCCATATTTTCAGATCCACCTCCGCTCCCTCTTCAAAGAACACACCGGGTACTTCTATGTCTCCCAACTCATTGATAAACCCTTTTGTACATATAACATTTTTCATAAATCAAACCTCCATGATCGTTTAATTGTCAAAGAGCGAAAGCTGTTTGATAGCTTTCGCACGTTCGCTTGTGTCATAATTTGAGATAAGCAGTTCGCCGTACTGACAGCCTGCGTCATAACGCTGTGCTAAGTTGTTAAGTCTGCTTATCTCCTCGATGTGGATATTAGGCTTGTCCCATATCTCCCTTATCTCCGGACAGTCATTGTATGAAACCAAGAACTTGCCTTTGATCTCTAAAAGTGTATCACGCAGTCTGATATGATCTTTCGCCGTAAACCCAACGTCCTTGTAGTAATTTTCAGTCGCAAAATACGGCGGATCGCAGTAGAAAAAGCTCACAGGGCGGTCATACTGCCTGACAAGCTTTTCAAAATCCTTGTTTTCGATAACGACCTTCTGCAAACGCCTAGCCGCAAGATCAATCATCGGAAAATCAGACCAAATCGAATGCGGCTGACTTCCAAAGCTGTCAAGACCGCTTGCATAGCTGTAACGTATAAGCTGATAAAACTTAGCCGCCCTGTCAACGTCATAAAGCCTTGGCAAAATGCCACGCTTATGAAGTAGAGCTAAATACTCAAAATCTTCTCTTGAATCAAGCACATACCTAAGCTTGTATTTCAGTTTTGCAGGCTTGTCACGGACGCAGCGGTACAGATTTGCAAGGTTTGAATTGAAATCATTGTATACCTCAAAATCCATACCCGGCGGTTTATGGAACAGCACCCAGCCCGCTCCGCCGAAGACCTCTATATACCTTTCATAGTAAGGCGGAAATCTTGCAAGAACCTCGTCACGAAGATTCTTCTTTCCCCCTACCCATGACATAAAACTGTTCATGTTTTTCCTTTCTGCCGTTAGAACCAATGACAGAAAGAAAGTCGCTTTGCTAAAAACAGAAGTTTTTTCTGTCATTGGCAAAACGACCTTAGTTTTTATTTAATTGTGTTTTCTTCAGCACTTGATAATTGGGTCAACATAGCTGAATATTATGCGTTTCTGTTCAAGGTAGCCGTCGGCTTGGTTGACCTCATTACACAGCTCCTTGTATTGTTTTTCCGAAAGCACATTCTTTGCTGCTCTCAGCATTGCAGGAATATTACCCATACAGAACTTGAAGTCTACTTTGGCTTTAACTCTGTTTGTGTGCATCTTTGACCTCCTTATCAAGACGTGCGTTCTCTTTTTCCGCAGACTTAAAAGCCACGGCAAGAGAACCTATCGTTGTTCCGATGATAACACCTATCATCATTCCAATGAACAAATACGTCATTTACATCATCCCCATTTCCATATCCTCATCTTCTGTCTGTTCATCATCGATAGAAGTGATCTCAACATACTCGCCGATAACATTCAATGCCTCATAGTAACTGCCCGAAGATGTTATTCTGCTGCACATTTCCTTTGCCTCATCATACATTCCGTTCCTTTTCAGCGTTTTTGAGGCTATGCCCATAAGATTGAATATATTTCCGTCCTGACCTATCAGCGAACATTTTGGCTTTTTGGACATCACGACATCTCCTTTCCGTAATATTTTCTCAGCAGACCTATAATAAAAAGCTGACCTTTTCCCGTCACAAACGTCTGCCGATAAGTCTTTTTCATACCCTCGACCTCGAACACCGACTCTTTTACAACAAAATATCTGCGGTCGATATATCTCTGATACGGCAGATTGTTTGACATAAGCACTCCCATTTCTTTCAGCCAGCGAAACAGTCTTGTTCTGCCGATATTGAAATTTTTATCAGCCGCAAGCTTTGCCATAGCATTCATATCTATGAGATCCTCGCTGTCGGCAACGTGCAGAGCGAAATCCACGAGAGGCTTATCATTTCTGATCCGTTCATTCAATTTGCTGATAAACGTCATTTGCAGACGGAAAAGATTTTTGTACGGTTCGTCGAGGAAGGGCAGGTAGTTTTCAATAAACATTTCTTCGTTTGTAACATAACCGCCTGTTCTGCGGATAGTTGGGAGGACATCATCAAATATCCAACTTTCAAATTTTTCAGCAGAGGGAAGTCTGGAGTGGGATATAAGGCGGTACACATCACCTTCGGATATCATTTTCATTTCCTGTGCACCGCCATTTGTAAGGAGGCGGCGTTTTACAGCCCCCTTACAATGAGCATTTATCGCATCTTTTGGCCTTCTGTACCCTAATGCCTTTGCAACATCAGAGCCGCAGAAAAGTATTTTCCCGTTTTCCTCGATAGTTCTCACCGAGCCAAACTCCTCATTCACAAATGTTTTCACCATATTATCCATTTGTATTCTCCTTTTCGATATCTAAAATATACTTTGCCAGAGCCTCGATAACATTAGTTGTCACGGCATTTCCTGCTTGCTTGTACAGCTGTGCATCGGATATTCCTGTGGCTTTGACCTTGTTGAACTGCTCATCGGTAAAGCCCTGCAGTCTCCAGCACTCCAACGGCATAAGCTTTCTGATATACCCGCAGTACACAACTCCGTGTCTGTCGGTAACGGTCAAAGTAAACATCGGCTCGTTGGGAAGTTTAAATCTTCTGCCTTGCTGACGGACTTTTTCCTTTTCGGGAGTAAGCACGGCTATCGGGTCTGTTATGAGGACAACTCCGGATTTTTCGCCTTTGTGATGACCAATACCGCTGTCCTGTCTTGCGGTTATACATCTTGCGAGCTCTGTGACTTTCGGCTCAGGATTCATATCTATCCCCAATGCGTAATATCCCTGATTACAGCTTGTTGTAAGGGTATGGGCTATCTCCTTTCCTACTCTCCCACGCCTTGAATTCATATTTGGGTATGCAAGGTCGATGCTGTCACCGGGCAGAGCTATCTGATAGCCTGACTTAGTTTTTGATTTTATCGGCAGGCCGATTATCTCATAAAGGCCTGTTTTTCCGCCGAATCCGCCAGCTTGACTTGTAAGGGTTATGCTCAGTCCGTTGGCTGAATATACTCTGTTGCCCTCTCTGCCTGAAATTCTTTTGACAAGAGTTTTTGGATTTGCGTCCGTGAAAGACAATACTTTTCCGGCACACTTTTCTCTATGAAATCCTATAATATACACTCTTTTTCTGGATTGGGGTACACCGAAATCTGCGCTGTTAAGCACTTCCCATACGACATCGTACCCCAATTCATCCAACGTACTAAGGATGGTCGCAAACGTCCTGCCTTCGTTATGTGATAGCAGTCCGGGAACATTTTCAAGGAGCAGATACTTAGGTTTTTTAATGGCGGCAATCCTGGCGATCTCAAAGAAGAGAGTTCCTCGGGTATCGCTGAATCCTTTTCGTTTTCCAGCGATCGAAAAGCTTTGGCAAGGGAATCCTCCGCAAATAAGGTCGAGATCAGGCAGCTCATTGGGGTCGATTTTTCTTGCATCATCGTAATACACCTCGTTTCTTGTATCATACAAAGTTTCATAGGCTTTCTTTGCATACTTATCTATCTCGCAGTAACCGACGCACTCAAAGCCGCCCGCTTTTTCAAGTCCCGAACGGAATCCGCCGATACCTGCGAAGATATCGAAATATTTTATCATTTATCACCGTTCCTTTCCTCAATAAAAAAACGGCTAAGTCTTTTTCAAAACTTAACCGTTACATTGACATATTCAGTTCTTCGAATTCCTCAGCATTCTCCGTTTCCATAATTTCTTCTGTTTGCTCTTGTTCAATTATATGAAACTTATCCACATCGGGAATAACGCCAAGCATTCTTCCGTTATCGAATTTACAATGCAGAGTACCCGCATCGTCCACGAACTGAACCCAGCCGCAAGTTCCACTTTCCACAGGGCATAAGTCCTCCATATGGTCAAGGCAAATACGAGTACCTTCGAGATACCTCTGTCTGAGCAGTTCTACTTTCTTTTCATTGTATACCATGCGTACCTCACATTGTCATCCCCATATCGGGTTCTTCGGTCATATCCTCAGATTGACCTTCGTTCATTTCATCCTCCGTCTGCAAGCTCCAGCTTTCATCTGAATTCCAGAAGCTGACATAAATATCGCCGTCGGGAGTTTTTATAGGCCGCTGTTCAAGAGACTCCCCAACGCCGTCTGAAAGTTGTCCCTCGCAGTACAAGCGGAATTCTTCAAGTTCTTCCTCCGTAAGCTGACCGTAAATCTTAGCCGTGATAACTCCGACAAGCTCTCCGTCACGCCCCTCGACCGACATAAATGCCGAGCGTACCTTTTCGTCGACTGAATTGCCCTTGTCATACCAGTTCATGAGCCCCCGTTCTTTCTCCTCGGGCATTGTAAAATCTTCAATAAATCGGTTTATCTCCGATTCATAAACAGAAGCCTCATAGGACGAGATTTCCTCATACTCATCATTCCAACATTCCGGCTCTCTGTTGATTTCAAGGGGACAGCAGAACTTTAATTCCTGCAAATGCGTCTGCATATGATTTTCATACAGCAGTTTTGCATTCGGTACATACTGGGCATACCGAGCGTAAGATGACCCCTCAGATTCGATCAGCAGACCATCGCCCTGTTCCTTATCATAGATCAGCAGACAATGATAATTATCATTGCTGTCGCAGAACATCATTTCCGAATGCTCTGTAATCAGATCGTTGTCACGCAGTGGATGGCTTTTCAGATTATCAAATTCGTCATGAGAAACCGCTACCGCTTTCTCCACCACGCAAGATTTTGTTCTGAACTCCGATTCCTTTCGGAGTAGATTTGTGTTGATTATAAGTTTTTCATTCATGGACATTCCTTCTTTCATTTTGAGTTTTCTTTTTAATAGTATATCTGCCACATGGGTATCACGCCTTTCCTTAGAAATGAAAAAAGCCGATCCTATTGGTTTCTCTGTTTTGAGAGATACCAACAAAATCGGCAGATCCAATAAATTTGTATTGAAAACTTTGTGAAAGTTTTTTTATATACAAATCGGCAGGCTTAGAGCAAAATATGCTCAAGTTTGCCGATTTGTTTGACGATGTTTAATTGTTGAGGGTTCAAACCTCTTTTCAGCTGAAAAGCATCTACGGTTTTACAACTGAAATTTTTGCCCTCAAAACGCAAAAAAAGCTCGTAAATACGAGCTTTTCGAGGTGTGCATCTATTTCATTGCACAAGTATGGTGCGGGTGACAGGACTTGAACCTGCACGGTGTTGCCAATAGAACCTAAATCTATCGCGTCTGCCAATTCCGCCACACCCGCATACAAAACAACATTATTATTTTATCATAAACTCCCTACTTTGTCAAGACCTTTTGCTCAAAAAAATGCCCGATGCTCAAAACATCGGACTGTTTTTTTTATAATCTCTTAATATTGTCAAGAATTATCAGTTTGTGTGTAAAACCCTCAAGTTTGTTTTTGATATCGCCGTTCTTTATAAAAAGGAGTGTTGGCAGTGCTGTAACGTCATATCTCTTCGCAAGATCTGGCTGAGAGGTGATATCACACTTAGCTATGATAGCGGTTTCTCCAAGCTCTTCTGCAGCTTCGTTAAGCCCTGCCTCTGTTCTTTTACAGTGTACACAGGTAGGTGAGTAAAATTCTATAACAAGCGGTTTGTCTGCTGATATCAGCTCGTTGTAATTCTGGTTTGTCAGTTCTGTAAGCATTTTTTTATTTCCTCCAATATATATTATATTATTCATATAGCTTTACTATGAATATAGTGATTATATCACTATTTACGCACTTTGTCAAGAGTATTATCAAACATTTCTGTATATCATATTTCTCATATATGTAAGTTATGAATAAAATGTACAACAATAATAAAGTATTCCTATCATATATGTATGATTTCACAAAAATCATTTATAACTATTGACATTTCCATAAAATCATGTATAATAAAAGCATACTAATCATATCGACTTGATATGAATTGAAAGTGAGGAGCTTAAATTGTCAAAGATCAATAAGCGAATGCAGCGATGTTGACACTGGAACTATCACAGCAATATATCTAAATTGGAGTTGTCAGCTATGTATATAGAATTAAAAAACATTAATAAAAGCTTTGGCGATTTTAAAGCTTCGGATAACGTAAGTTTTGGTATTGAAAAGGGAAAGCTTATCGGTCTGCTTGGACCGAGCGGCAGCGGTAAAACAACTATCCTGCGTATGCTTGCAGGTTTGGAAAAACAGGATAGCGGCGATATTATTATAGATGGTAAAAATGTCAACAAACTTCCATCAAATGAAAGAGGTATCGGATTTGTTTTTCAAAGCTATGCGCTCTTCCCTTTTATGACAGTTTACGATAATATAGCTTATGGTCTGAAGGTTCAGAAAAAAGATAAGAAGTTTATTAAACAACGTGTGGCTGAGCTTCTTGAACTTGTTGGCTTGCCTGACGTTGGCAAGCGTTATCCTGACCAGCTTAGCGGAGGTCAAAGGCAGCGTATCGCTCTTGCAAGAGCACTAGCACCTCAGCCTGAACTCCTTCTACTTGACGAACCTTTTGCAGCTATCGACGCAAAGGTAAGAAAAGAACTGAGAACATGGCTTCGTGATACTATTGATAAAATAGGCATAACAAGCATTTTCGTTACACACGATCAGGACGAAGCAATAGAGGTCGCAGACGAAATTGTTATCACAAACAAAGGCAGAGTCGAGCAGATAGGCAATCCGGTTGAGATATACCTTGAACCTAAAACTCCTTTTGTTGCTCAGTTTATCGGTCAGTCCGCAGTTATCGAGGACTACAGCAAGCTCAAAGGCTTTGAAACAACAGAGGGCAAGACTTCAGCTATAATCAGACCTGAGTTTATCGAGATAAACAAATTTGAAGACAGCGAGTATCACCAGTTTGAAAGCTCAATGGAGGATGCCGTTGTGGAAGAAGTTTCATTCAGAGGAAACGCCTTTGAGGTTAAAGCTTCCATAGACGGTATCTCAGTAACAGGCAGATATCCGCTGAACGCTTCCCGTCTGAAAAAAGGTGATAAGGTAAAAGTACTTATCAAGAAGCTTTACACTATTGATGAAAACACGACAAATATTCTCGTAAACAAAGCTCTTGATGACTCAGAGCTGTACTATATTTAATAAGGAGGACATTAAAGATGGAAAATAATAAAACAAAGTCCTCTGCTATACAGAAGATACTAAAATGTGGCATCATATCATGGGTAGCAATAATTGCCCTTTGGGGAATAGGATCTTTGAAATATGATGAATATTTTCTTCCAAGCCCAAAGGAAACGATCGACAGCATGAAGGAACTTATCAAAGACGGAACTCTTTGGAGTGACATTGTTGCAAGCGTCGGAAGAGTAATAAAAGGCTGGCTACTTTCAATAATTTTTGCTGTTCCTATGGGTCTTATTGTAGGAAATTTCAGACCTGTACGCTGGCTCGTTGAACCTATACTTAGCTTTTTCAGATTTGTGCCTGCTATTGCATTGACGACACTCTTTCTAATGTGGTTCGGAGTAGGCGAAGAATCAAAAGTAGCACTTATTTTCTATGCATCATTCTTCCCTATGTTCGTAAACACTATAGCGGGTGTGGCTTCAACTGATAAGCAGCTCGTGGAAGCAGCTTCCTGTATGGGGGCAAAAAAAGCAAGAGTTTTTTTCACAGTAGTTGTGCCATCAGCGGTATCTAATATCTACACTGGAATAAGACTAGGACTTAGCTCAGCTATCATCTGTGTTGTGGCAGCTGAAATGCTGGTCGGCAGTGATGGCCTTGGTTATCTTATAAACAGCTCGAAGCTTTATTACAAAACAAGCTGGGCTTTTGCAGGCATCGTTACACTTGCTGTGATTGGCTTTGCTGCTGACAGGATCCTACAGTTTATTGGCAAGAAAAAACTTAAACACTTTGACGTAAAATAATTAATTTAACAGGAGAGATTTAAAAATGAACATAAAAAAGATAATAGCAATAATAGCATCGACAGCATTGACAGCAACTCTTCTTGCATCATGCGGTAGTTCATCAAGCGGAAAAACCGCAAAGAAGGTTACCAAAGACGGTAAAGAGCTTAGCGTTTTGAGAGTTGCGAACATGACAGGTCAGCCAGATCAGTATGCCGACTATATCGGTATGGAGCAAGGAATATTTGAGAAATATGGTATATCTCTCGAAACATCAGAATACGCTGCCGGCATTAACACAGTTGACGCTATTGCAACAGGCACAGCAGATACAGGACTGCTTGCAGATTTTGCTGCTGTAAACAGAATTGGAAATACTCTCGATAACACTAATCTTGTGATTTTTTCAGATCTAAGTTCTAGCGTTTCATATAACGGCGGTCTTTTTGTTGCACCAAAATACAAAGATGATCTTGATGCTTTAGATGAAAGTGAAGGATGGATAACTTCTATTGGAACAGTTTCAGAATACTTCAACTGGCAGGCTCAGACTTATTTAGGACTTGACCCGTCAAAGCAGAAAAACGTCAACACAGATTCCATATCAACTCAGATAGCAGTTGCACATAACGGTGAGGCATCAGCCGCTATCGTTACAGGCTCAGCTATAAAAAAATATGAAGCAGAGGGCTGGACTCAGGTCGCATCTGCAAAAGATATTGGGATAAACGTATCTGCTTATCTTATAACATCAAGCGACTTTGCAAAGAACAATACTGAAACTCTTACGAACTATCTTAAAGCACTTGATGAAAGCGTTAAATACATAAATGACAACTTAGATGAGTCGGCTGAAAAAATATCAAAGAAATATGGAATCGAACCAGATGATTTCAAAACAAACTGGGAACAGTACAGTATTAAACTGGGACTTTCTGAGGAAGCCGCATCTCATCTTGATGAAATAAATAAGTGGGCGTATGAGAATGGTAAATATCCAAACAGTTACAACATAAGGGAATTTTATTATCCAGATGCAGCAAAAAAAGCATTTCCAGATAACGTTACGGCAGACCTGACAAAAGCAGACAAATAAACAAGGAGGAATCAGACATGGGTTATCCAAGCATTTATCCAACAGGAGTTACAATATACAACAAAGAAAAAGCCTACAGCGGCTATACGATCTTCCCGTCCGCTAAAGGCGCTCTGCTCATAGATATGAATGGCAATGAAGTAAAGCTTTGGGCTGGACTGGGAGGATTTCCTAACAAAATACTCCCAGGCGGATATGTAATGGGCACAACAGGAGCAAGAGGAGGTAAATATGCATATCAGGATCAACTTGATCTTGTTCAGGTAGACTGGGACGGTCATATCGTATGGAAATTCGACAAAACTGAACTTGTTGCCGACCCGGGTAAAGAACCGGTCTATATGGCTAGACAGCACCATGATTTTCAGCGTGAGGGCAGCACTGTGGGTTACTATTATCCAAATGGTGAGCCAAAGACAGACAGTGGCAATACACTTATCCTTACTCACGAGAACCTCTACAACCACGATATTTCAGACAAAAGACTTATCGACGATAAGATCATCGAAGTGGATTGGGAAGGCAATATAATTTGGAGCTGGCGTGCAAGCGACCACTTTGATGAGCTTGGCTTTGACGAGGCCGCAAAGAACGCATTGTTCAGAAACCCTGGCCTTCACGGTGAGGCAGGTGGAGATTGGATGCATATAAACAACTTCTCTACCCTTGGCGAAAATAAGTGGTATGACGCAGGTGACAAACGCTTCCACCCGGACAATATCATATTTGACGCAAGAAACTCAAACATACTCGGAATTATCGAGAAATCAACAGGTAAGATAGTATGGCGTGTAGGTCCTAACTTCAACGAAAGCGAAGCCACAAAGAAGCTTGGCTGGATAATTGGTCAGCACCACCTGCACATGATACCAAAGGGACTTCCTGGAGAGGGCGACCTGTTGGTATTCGATAACGGTGGCGAGGGTGGCTACGGCACACCTAACCCTGCTTCCCTCACAGGCGTGAACAATGCACACAGAGATTACTCAAGAGTACTTCAATTCAATCCTGTTACACTTGAAATAACATGGCAGTACACTCCCCTTGAAGCAGGAAATCTGCTTTTTACTGACGCTTCTAAGTTCTATAGCTCATACATCAGCTCTGCACAGCGACTTCCGAACGGAAACACTCTTATTACGGAAGGTTCAGATGGACATCTTCTTGAAGTCACACCTGACCATGAAATAGTTTGGGAATTTGTAAACCCTTATTTCAAGAATTTTGCCGGCACATTCAAAAGCAACATGATCTACAGAGCTTATCGTGTACCATACGAGTGGATACCCCAGCTTGAAAAGCCTGTTGAAACCTCTATCGAGCCTATCGACATTACAAAGTTCAGAGTACCGGGTGCTTCTATTGGCGAGGGTACAGGACTTGTTACAGCCGTTGACGGGATCGACCCAACAAAAGGAGTTCCTCTCACAGGTTCAGGAAATGAAGAAGATGATGAAGAACGCATCGACTTCTGCGTTGCTTCTGTAAAGAAAAAAGATCTAAAATAAAATTAATGTACATAAGGCAGCTTCTGTAAAACGAGGCTGCTTTTTTAAGACCGCATAGAGTTTACAAGTCCTTGACAAAAGAAAAGATTAGTGCTATTATATTATGTGATATTGTTATTTATTTATCAATCATGTTTTTTAGTAAAGGAAAGTGTAAATATATGTCTAAAGACGGTTCGATATCCGCATCAGTAATAAAACGACTGCCACGTTATTATAGATTTTTAGGTGAGCTTCAAAAAGAAGGACTTGAAAGAATATCTTCAAGGGAGCTTTCTGAGAGAATGAAGCTCACGGCTTCACAAATAAGACAAGACCTTAACTGCTTTGGCGGATTCGGTCAGCAGGGATATGGCTATCACGTTGACGAGCTTAGAATGGAAATAGGCAAGATACTGGGAGTAGACAAGCATTTCAAGACCATACTTATCGGTGCAGGAAACCTTGGTAAAGCTATCGCCACACATATTAACTTTGAAACAAGGGGTTGCAATCTCATTGGCATATTTGATATAAACCCTAAGCTCACTGGTGAAGTGGTAGGAAACATACCGATTCGTCACACTAATGAAATAGAAAGCTTTTGCGAAGCAAACTCCCCTGTTGTAGCTGTGCTTTGTATACCGAAGGCAAACACTCAGGCTATTGCAGACCAGCTTGTAAATCTTGGTCTGAAAGCGTTCTGGAATTTTTCACATTATGATCTTAGCATCGACTATGAAAACATAGTTGTGGAAAATGTCCATTTAGGTGACAGCCTGCTTACACTTACATATGCAACAAATATCATCACAAGCACTGATGCTGACAACAGCGAAGAGATCGAATAAAAAATCACACCAGAGGATAAATTCTCTGGTGTGATTTTTTTATATAAAGTATTAGCGAACTGTTTTAACCGCGGCTGTTTCAACAACTGCAGCAAGATGGTCGTTAACCTCTTTGCTCTGATAGTATTCAGCAAAAGACTCAGTTACTTGATCTGCCCATGACTCTGTAGATTGAGTTTTAACATCCTCGGTATTGATTTTTTCAGCACTTCCTGTTTCATCATCAAGAACGTAAAGCTTATCTGATGCGACCTCGGCAGCGACAGTTGCCACCTTTGTCAACACATCGTCATTTTTATCATATATAACAAAAATGTAACAATTCTTTTTGTTCACAGTCTTAGTGCCTGTATAACCATAAAGCCTTTTTGTTTTTTCAGCCAAAGGATATATCTCCTTGCAGACATCTACGACCTGATTAAACGAATCAACAGCCTCATCTGGTATCTTTTCAAGAGTGCTTCTGTCAGGGAGTGAAGTAGTTTCGTCTGGCACTTCATCAGAAACCTCTGTCTGAGCTGTCGTTACGTCATTATTTGTAAGATTAACATTATTTTCTGTTTTATTATCGGCATTTTTTCCACAAGCCGGCAAAGCAAACATAGTGCAAACTATAGCAACAGCTATCATTAGCTTTTTCATATTGATCCTCCGAATAACCTCTGTAGTCCTAAATCATTATGTCATATTTCAACAGTTTCACATTATATCACATGAAAATTACTCTGTAAAGGGATTATAAAGAATTGTAACAAAATATCCCGATTATGACGAAACTCATAATCGGGATAAATCATTTTTTAGCTATTTGCACAATAAGAGGTTACAAATTTGTTACAACCTGACAAAAAGACTAATCGTAATCTACAACGTCGATCCACTTCATGAGCAGATCCTTCTCTTCCGGCTTGCCCTTAATGAGCTGTGCTGCTGCAACGATCGGCAACCAAGCCTGTACATACTGCTTAGATGTTCCGCTCTTTACGCAATACTTATCAAGATAAGCCTCAGCAAGATCAGGATTGTTAAGGCAGAACAGCAGGTATGTTCTTGCAACGTCAGCAGAAGCATTACCTTGTCTAGCAGAACCCCAATTGATAACATAAGTACCTTCGTCATTGATGATAACGTTCTTTGGCTCAAAGTTACCATGGCAAAGCTTGATGTGCTTTGGCATTGAATCAAGTCTTGTGAGAAGCTCATACTTCTTTATCTCGTCGATCTGACCAAGAGTCTTGATCTGTCTTGCCATCTTATCTTTCAGCTTTGAAAGAAGTGGCATATACTGAGCGTGTATCTCGCACTGAATGTCGATAAACTGGTTAAGATATGTGTCTTTCTTGTCTGGATTTTCGTCCATAAGCTGCTGAAGAGTCTTACCCTTTATAAAGTCCATTGTAATAGCCCATTTGCCGTCGATAACGGAAACCTCGTGAAGAACAGGCATCTTTATAAAGGAATTGCCAAGTGTTGTTTCAACTCTTGCGTGTGTAAGAGCTGCATACAGACACTTTTCCTTGTATTCAGGCTTCTTATAGATCCTGACTGCCATTCCATCAGATTCATAAACATCATAGATGTCGCTGGATGCTACAAAGTTATCAAGTTTCATAAGTCATATCTCCTTTTATTTTAAAATATGGTATTAAGTCGAGTTTCAGAGTATACATCGATTTTTCAACAGCCTTATTGTGTAAAATCACCTTTACATCTCCGTGCTTTCTATGTATCTCTGTTATGTCTATATTATACTACAGATTTTCTAGATGTCAAGCACTTTTTCGTTATTTTCACAACTGTTTTATTTTTGTTTAGTTTTTATCTTATATTTATTAATCTTTTTTCAGGTGGCATATATGATAAATTTTTATCAATCTGATTTTTATTGTGCAACTTGACGGTCATGAATTGTTAATCTATCATAAAACAATGTTCAATATTTATGTATATTGCATAATAAAGCGACGTAAAATATCAAAAAAGCTGTAACTTTATAAGATTGACAAAAAAATAACAATCGTATATAATATAACTAAGATAAAACCCGAGCGGGGGTTATCAAGAGTAAAAACAATAATTAATTTATTGGAGGTTTATTTTATGGCAAAGAGTGAAGCTAAAACAGTCGGCATCGTCGATACAGAGGAAGCTCTGACTGCTAAGATCGCTGAAGTAAGAGCTGCGCAGGCAATCTTCGCTACCTACACACAGGAGCAGGTAGACAAGATCTTCAAGGCTGCCGCTATCGCTGCTAACAAGGCAAGAATCCCACTTGCAAAGATGGCTGTTGAGGAAACAGGCATGGGTATCGTTGAAGACAAGGTTATCAAGAACAACTATGCTGCTGAGCACATCTACAACAAGTACAAGAATGTTCAGACTTGTGGTGTTTTTGAGGAAAATAAGGCTTACGGCACAATGAGAATTTACGAGCCTATCGGTCTTATCGCTGCTGTTATCCCAACAACAAACCCAACTTCTACTGCTATATTCAAGACACTTATCTGTCTTAAGACAAGAAATGGTATCATAATCTCACCACACCCAAGAGCAAAGAAGTCAACTATCGCTGCTGCTAAGATCGTTTATGATGCAGCTGTTGCAGCAGGTGCTCCAAAGGGTATCATCGGTTGGATCGATGTTCCTTCTCTTGAACTCACAAACATGATCATGAGAGAGTCTGACACTATTCTCGCTACAGGCGGTCCTGGAATGGTAAAGGCTGCTTACTCATCTGGTACACCAGCTCTCGGTGTTGGTGCCGGTAACGCATCAGCTATCATCGATTCTTCTGCTGATATCGTAAACGCTGTAAACTCTATCATTCATTCTAAGACATTTGATAATGGTATGATCTGTGCTACAGAGCAGACAGTTATTGCTGATAAGACAGTTTACAACGATGTTAAGAAGGAATTCATCAAGAGAGGTTGCTACTTCCTCAACGATGAAGAGGCTGACAAGATCAGAAAGACAATGCTCATCAACGGTGCTCTTAACGCTAAGATCGTTGGTCAGCGTCCTGTAACTATCGCTAAAATGGCTGGCTTTGAAGTTCCAGAGGATACAAAGGTACTCATCGGCGAGGCTACAAGCACAGCTCCTGAAGAGGCTTTCGGTCACGAAAAGCTCACAACTATCCTTGGTATGTACAAGTCAAAGAACTTTGACGACGCTCTTGACATCGCAGAGGCACTTCTCGTAAACAACGGTGGTCTTGGTCATACTTCAGTTCTCTGGATCGACAACGTAAACGAGAGAGAAAAGCTCAACAAGTTTGCTGCCAGAATGAAGACTTGCCGTCTTATCGTAAACACACCTTCTTCACTCGGTGGTATCGGTGACCTCTACAACTTTGACTTTGCTCCTTCCCTCACACTCGGCTGCGGTTCATGGGGCGGCAACTCAGTTTCTGAGAACGTTGGCGTTAAGCACCTTCTGAACATTAAGACAGTTGCTGAGAGGAGAGAGAATATGCTTTGGTTCAGAGCACCTGAAAAGGTATACTTCAAGAAGGGTTGTCTCCCTGTTGCTCTTGACGAGTTGAAGACTGTTATGGGCAAGAAAAAGGCATTCATCGTAACAGACCAGTTCCTTTACAAGAATGGTTATACAAAGGCTATCACAGATAAACTCGATGAAATGGGTATTCTACATGAAACATTCTTCGATGTTGCTCCAGACCCAACACTTGCTTGCGCACTTGAGGGTGTTGCTCAGCTGAGAGCTTTCGAGCCTGACACAATTATCGCTATCGGCGGTGGTTCTGCAATGGACGCTGGTAAGATCATGTGGGTTCTTTACGAGCATCCAGACGCTGACTTCTTCGATATGGCTATGAGATATATCGATATCCGTAAGAGAGTTTACACATTCCCTAAGATGGGTGAGAAGGCATACTTCATTGCTATCCCAACATCTTCTGGTACAGGTTCTGAGGTAACACCTTTCGCAGTTATCACTGACGAAAAGACAGGTACTAAGTATCCTTTGGCTGACTATCAGCTCATGCCTAACATGGCTATCGTTGATACAGATATGATGATGTCTGCTCCAAGAGGTCTGACTTCTGCATCAGGTATCGACGCTCTGACACACGCTCTTGAGGCTTATGCATCTGTAATGGCTACAGATTACACTGACGGTCTTGCACTGAGAGCTATGAAGCTTATCTTCAAGTATCTGCCAGGTGCATATGACAACGGTCAGACAGACGTTAAGGCTCGTGAGGAAATGGCTACAGCATCTACAATGGCCGGTATGGCATTCGCTAACGCATTCCTCGGTGTTTGCCACTCAATGGCTCATAAGCTCGGTGCTTATCATCACCTGCCACACGGCGTTGCTAACGCTCTCCTTATCACAATGGTAATGAGATACAACGCTGACCCAACACCTAGAAAGATGGGTACTTTCTCACAGTATCAGTATCCACATACTCTTGAGAGATACTGCGAGTGTGCACATTCACTTGGTATTGTTGGTAAGAACGATGAGGATACACTCAACAAGTTCATCGACGCTATTGAGGCTCTTAAGGAAAGAGTTGGTATCAAGAAGACTATCGCTGATTACGGCGTAGACGAGAAGCACTTCCTTGAGACTCTTGACAACATGGTTGAGGACGCATTTGATGACCAGTGCACAGGTGCTAACCCAAGATACCCACTGATGAGCGAGCTTAAGGAAATGTACCTCAAGGCTTACTACGGCAAATAATATTTGCTGACAAAGCAATTTGCAGAGTGACTAATATTTGATTATTAGTTGATCTATAATAAACCTCCGACTGCTTGTTCCCTTTTGGGAGCAGGCAGTCATTTTTTTGTTAAGTTGCACTTAAAATAATTTAAGGTATGTGTATTATATATGCAAATAACAGTTGAAAAAGGGGAAAATATATGGTATAATGAAATAAGTATAAATTATTTCAGAGCAATATCTGATGTGATTTTTACATAACACTTGGCGACACTCCGCCATACAAAGAGGTTACAAATATGAACAACAAAAATTATGACGTTATTATCGCTGGCTGCGGTGCGGCAGGTCTATATGCAGCACTTAACCTTTCCCGTGATTTAAAAGTACTTGTGCTTTCCAAAAGAGAGCTGACCTTGTGTAACTCTTCTCTTGCACAGGGTGGAATTGCAGGTGTTTATGACAATCCAAAGGACTCGCCTGAATATCACAAACATGATACATTTGTAGCAGGCGGATTTGAAAATGATCCTGAGTCCACTCAGGTCCTTGTTGACGAAGCCTATATTGACATCGGAAAACTCATAGAGCTTGGCGCTGACTTTGATAAGTGTCCTGATGGATCTTATCACCGCACTCTCGAAGGTGGACACGGTATGAACAGGATTTTTCATCATGCCGATACCACAGGTCTGGAGATCGAAACAACTCTACTAAGAAATGTTCAACAGCTAGATAATGTTGAGATACTCGAAAATGCCGTTATGTGCAACGCAAAGAAAACCAAAACTGGTTTTTCCATTCTTGTGCTGACTAATGACAACGAATATACGACATATAATTGCAGATACGCCATTTTTGCAACTGGTGGAATAGGCAGAGTTTACGAATACACTACAAACTCCGCTATCGCAACAGGCGACGGCATAACTATTGCTCATGAGCTTGGAGCAGAGATAAAAAATCTCAGCTATATCCAGTTCCACCCAACAGGCTTTAACAACAAGCACACTCGTGAAACTTTCCTTATCTCTGAATCTGTCAGAGGCGAGGGCGCTTATCTTAAAAACTGCAACGGCGAAAGATTTATGCAAAACTATGACGATCGTCTGGAGCTTGCGCCAAGAGATGTTGTTTCTCATGCAATCATGGCTGAAGCCAAGAAAACAGGCTCTGACAAATTCTATCTCGATATCACTCACAAAGACCCTGAGTTTGTCAGAAACCGATTTCCTATGATAAATGAAAAGCTTCTCGAAGCAGGTTATGACATGACCAAGGATATGATACCTATTTTCCCTTGTCATCATTACCTTATGGGCGGCATAAATGTTGATACATATGCAAGAACTAACATTGACAGGCTTTATGCCTGCGGCGAATGTTCACATACAGGTGTTCACGGCAATAACAGACTTGCAAGCAATTCCCTACTTGAAGCTTTGGTATTTTCAAGACGTGCTGCGGCTGACATCAATGAGAAGATAAAATCTGACAGTGGTGACCTTGAAACATACGATTTCAAGATAGACAATGAAGCCCCACACATTCCTCAGGGCATAAGAACAGAGATAAGAGATATAATGCAGCGTGCATATTTCGTTATCCCTGATAAGGAGGCTTTGCCGCCTGATCTTGAAGAAGTCACAAAGCTAAAAAATTTCCTTTGTGACGGTAATTTCAAAATAGACAGAGATTATGTTGAAGCAAGGTCTCTTACAACTGTCGCTTATATCGTATTAAAGGACGCTATCGAAAAGCTCAAATCCAAAGAAAAAATGGAGGAAAACAAATGAGATTAATGCAGTTTCAGATCGACGATATCATTAAAACAGCTCTGCTGGAGGATATCAACTATATAGACGTTACAACGGATTATCTTGTTGACGAAAATTCAGTTTCAACAGCAAAGTATGTTTCAAAGGACGAAGGCGTTCTTTGTGGAATTGATGTTGCAATGAGAGTTTTTCAGCTTCTTGACAGCAATGTTAAATGTGAGATATTTATCCATGACGGTGAAAAGGTCAAGAAAGGTGACATTATCGCAAGAATAACAGGCTCAACAAGAGCCTTGCTCAAAGGCGAAAGAACGGCACTGAATATCGTTCAGCATATGTCAGGCGTTGCAACTGCAACAAACAGATGCGTTGAGCTTGTAAAGGGTACAAAGGCGTCTGTTGCGGATACGAGAAAAACGCTCCCAGGTCTTAGAGTTTTGCAGAAATATGCAGTTACAGTAGGCGGTGGAAAAAACCACAGATACAATCTTTCAGATTGCGCAATGCTAAAAGACACTCACCTTGACGCATATGGCAGCATGACAGGCGCAGTAAACGCTCTCAGAGAAAAAATGGGGCATACTGTCAAGATAGAAGTTGAAGTCGGAAACCTTGAAGAACTCAAAGAAGCTCTTACACTTGGCGTTGAGATAATCATGCTTGACAATATGACAAATGAAGATATGGCAAAGGCTGTTGAAATGACAAATGGCAAAGCACTTTTAGAAGCTTCAGGAAACGTGACCTCTGAAACAATCCGTGCAATAGCTGAAACGGGCGTTGATATCATTTCTATCGGTGCTATCACACACTCAGTCAAGGCATTTGACATTTCAATGAAAATGGAAAAGTAAGATAAAACAAAAGCCGACACCATATTAAGGTGTTGGCTTTTATGCTTAAATGGGGGAAAAATATGCGTTATTACAAAAGATCTCATGTGCATTACAGCAAATCAGCAATGAAAATAATAGCGTTAGTTTTCATGTTGGTTGGCGTGACATTTCTTGCAGTTGGAATAGGTTTTGCAATACACCAAACTCAACTCAAAAACAGATGTACTCTTGAAGTCAATGCTATAATATCAGACATTCTCAGCAAAGATGAACGACATGAGAACGATGACGGACACGTATCATATAGCACAGTTTACACACCAGTGTATTCATATAACGTTGACGGACAGCTCTACACCACTCACAGCAATACATATTCCAGCAACATCAGATACAGAAGAGGACAAACGATCCAGATATTCTGTGACCCTGACGACCCTGAAACGTTTTATGCACCAAATGATACAACCAATACCATATTAACAGTTGTTTTCTGCGGATTAGGCGGGCTGTTTGCGATTATAGCAATAGTGCTTATCATAGTGCTTATACATATAAAGAAAAAGCAGAAATCCGAAAAAAATTTTGCAGAAAATGAATTATACGAAGAAAATAATTATCCATACGACGAATAATTCTGAGAGGAGGAATTTTTATGGCAAGCATTATGGACGGTGAAAGACAATTTCACATCAGAACTATCCCTGAAGAAGTGGGCAGATATGTTATTATGCCGGGTGACCCTGGAAGAGTGCCAAAAATAGCGGCACTTCTTGATGACGCAAAGCAGGTGGCTCAAAACAGAGAATACAATGTTTATACAGGCTATCTTGACGGCGAGAAGGTAACTGTGTGCTCGACCGGTATCGGAGGACCATCTGCGGCAATTGCAGTGGAGGAACTGGTAAAGTGCGGTGCAGACACATTTATTCGTATCGGTACAAGCGGAGGAATGGATCTTTCCGTTAGCGGTGGCGACCTTGTTATAGCTTCGGCGGCTGTTCGTGGCGAAGGTACGTCAAAAGAATATCTCCCCGAGGGCTACCCTGCTGTAGCAGATTTCACTGTAACAACTGCCCTTACAAAAGCTGCGGCTGAACTGTCAGAAGATAAGCTTGGCAAGCGTTATCATGTGGGCGTTGTCCACAGCAAAGACAGCTTTTATGGAGAAGTAGAGCCTGACTCAATGCCTGTGAGCGGCGATATAAATTACCGCTGGGACGCATATTTAAGGTGCGGCTGTATGACTTCCGAAATGGAATGTGCCGCAGTTTTTTCAGTAGGTATCACAAGACACGTCCGCTGTGGAGCTGTTATAACAGCTATATGGAACGTGGAGCGTTCAAAGGCAGACCTTGAAGACAATGTGAGCGATGACACCACAAGAGGTATCCACTGTGCGGTGAACGCTGTGAAAATACTGATAGAACAGGATAAAAAGTGATAAAAAGCCGCTGTGACGTTTATTGTCATAGCGGCTAAAATTATTTTATTCTTATTCCAAGGAGCATTGAAAGCTCCACAGCTTGATTGGCTGAAAAAACAGCGTTTCGGAGTTCTCTGAATGTATCAGAAATGCGTAGTCCACTTACAAGACAGGTAGAAAAATCAACGCCGCCGAGAGCCGTTCTGAAAAATGATGTGCCAAGGTATTTGCTGCCGCTGGTCTTGAATGCTTTGAGATTGCAGGAAACAAGCTCAGCCGAGGACATATCACTGTTTTTCACCTGGGTTTCAGACAGCTTGCACTTGTCAAATATGGCATATCCGCAGTTTGAGGATTCAAAGGCTACACCTTGAATGGAGCAATCCTTGAACTCTGCGCCAACGAGCTTGCAGGAACGGAACTCACATCGGCTGAGGTAGGATGAGTCCAGTGATGAATTTGACAGATCACAAGATATGAACGTCACATCAACGAATGAGGAACGCTCAAAATCGCAATCGGTAAAGGTGCAGTTTTCAAACATACAGTTTATAAATGACAGGCAGGAGAGATCTTCGCTTTCAAGATATTCTCCGCTAAATTTACAGCCTGAAATATCGCTGTCAGTGCGTTTTGCAGTACGTTTGCCTTCGTTAAGGTCGCACAATGGAAGGTCTTGCATATTATTCACAGCTTTCCTCCCAATTGTCAGAAAAGTCAAAATCATCCGGAAACTGCTCTGCTATAACTGTCTTTGAAAACTGTGAAGCAGTTTCTATAAGATCTTTGCCTCTTCCCGTCCATGTGAGCAGGTCTGCGTCCATATCAACGGCCTGAAATGCAGTTTCAAGGCTTATAGATCTGAGGTCGGCAGCAATGAACTGAGGCTTTGAAATAATTCTCCAGATAAATGGCTGAGCACAAATGAACCTTTCGATATATTCAAGGTCTATATTCTTTCTGTATTTTGAGATAAGCTGACCCCTTGTGACTTTTGGTGAATGAAACCTAAACCACATCACTGAGAACGGGTTAAAGCTCTGTACTGCAAATTCGCCTTTATATTTCTTCATCATATGGTCAACTCGGCTTTCAAGCTCTCCAAATGGCGCACCGCCTTTAAGCTCAACAAGAAGTGGCACTTTGCCGTCAACAGTTTTCAGCACCTCAGACAGCAGTGGTATCTTTTCATCACTGTTTTTAAGTTTAAAGGCAGAAAGCTGTTCATATGTGTAATCAAACACCTTGCCCTCAACGCCGCACATTCTCATAAGGTCATTGTCATGGAAAACCACAATGCGGCAATCCTTTGTTAGACGTACATCAAGCTCGATAGAAAGACATTTTTCAACCGCAAGCCTGAATGCGGTAAGAGAATTTTCAGGAACAAATTCTGAGTGAAGACCTCTGTGAGCAATATATTTGCCAAAATCCATATGGGATACCTCTTTTCGTATTAAAGTCATTTATATTATACTCTCCCAGGCTTAGATTGTCAACTGTATCACGCCGGATAATATATATTTCATTCACAGAAAGTTTAAGAATTATCACACAGTATCATCACAATAATAAGATATAATTAAATTTATGTTATGCAGAGGATTTTCTCTCAAAGGAAAGGACAATTATTATGATAAAGAAAATAGCCGCCGTTACAGCAGCTCTCACAATAGCTATTTGCAGCTTTGCTTCATGCAGCAAAAATAATGACAGCTCATCAACCGTATCTTCCACAGTGGATTCTTCTGTTTCAGCTGTTGACAGCACAACTGAAAAGCAGACACCTGAGCCGTCACTTACAATTGATGGCAAGACCATTGATACTAAAAACTTTATCGTTTGCACCATTGACGGCAAGGATATTGATTTTGATACTTTCAGATACTACTATTATTATACTATAAGCAAGTACACTTCTACTTATGGAGCCACTCTTGACACTATCAAGTCAACTGACGGTGGTTTTGAGCTTCTTATGGAGGACGTTATCACTGCACTTAAACAGGAACTTGTTGCACCTGAGCTTGCAGAAGAAAACGGAATTGAACTTACAGACGATGACAACAAGACAATTGATGGGCAGATAGCTAATGCAAAAGCGAAATATGATTCTGATGAAGCTTATCTTAATGACCTTAAGTCAGCTTACCTCACAGAGGATCTTTACAGAAAAATGCTTGAAACAGCTACTATCTATACTAAAGTAAACGATACTCTTTTTAAGAATGACGGCAAATATGCAACAAAAAAAGAAGACTTTAGAAAAATAGTCAAGGATACAAACGAGTATTGCCGTGAGATTCACGTTATGATCCCTTTCTATGCACAGGTAGATCTTGATGACAGTACCGCTGACAGTTATGACAGTATGTCACTTTCAGACAAAGCGAGCGCAAAGCAATCAGCTTATGCAAAGCTTGATGATGACGGTGTAAAGAAAGCTAAGGAAAAGGCTAAGAAGCTTGCAGAAGAAGTTCTGAAAAAAGCTCAGGACGGAGAAGACTTTGACAAGCTTATTGAGGAGTACGGCTGGGATCTCGGTCTTGAAGATCCTTCAACAGGATATTATTTCAATAAAGATACGACTGGATATCCTGAGGAGCTTGTAAAAGACGCTTTCAAACTAAAAGAAAACGGCATTTCCACTGAACTTACAGAGAACGACACATATGGATATTTCATAATCAAACGTTTGCCGGTTGATATGGATTATGTAGAGCAGAACATAGACGATATGATCTATTCATATGATACACCTGCTATCTCAAAGCTTTACAACGAAAAAATGGGCAAAATGGAAGTCAAGTATTGCGACCAGTGGGACAAGATAACTGCGGACAGCATAACCTGATGAGTCATGGTATAATTAAAGAGCCTGAGCAGATCTCAGGCTCTTTTTATGCGTTTTTGTGATTGACGTGAGAGTGAATATCTGATATAATAAAAACTGAGGTGATCTTACGGACAGGCTGAAATTTCAAGATGCTTGCGATAAAATCATAGGCAAAAGCCGTGAACGCAACGGCATCGGAACTCTAGGCGAGAAAACGCTTCATGCTGTTTTGAAAAACTATTTTGAGCCATATGGTGAAAATCAGGAGATACGCATTGGCGGATATGTGGCTGATATCGTAGGCGAGAACGGTGTTATCGAGATACAAACAAGACAGTTCAACAAACTGCTTAAAAAGCTTGAAGCCTTTCTTGACTACTGTGACGTGACAGTGGTCTACCCTATCCCTGCGGTCAAATATGTCCGTTGGATAGATACTGAAACAGGAGAGTTGTCAGAAAAGCACAAATCGCCGAGAAAATACACTATTTATGAAGTCATGCCCGAACTGTACAAAATAAAATACACTCTTGATAACCCCCGATTTCATTTGTGCCTTTGTATGCTTGAAACCGAGGAGATAAGATTGCTTAACGGCTGGTCAAAGAACAAAAAGCGTGGATCTTCACGCCATGACAGGATACCAAAGGGACTTATTGACGAAATACATATCGACTGCCCTGCCGACTTTGATATGTTTCTCCCGGAGGACCTGCCAAAAAAGTTCACTTCTAAAGACTTTGCCCTTAATGCAAAGATATCTCGTGAATATGCACAGGTAACGCTTAATATACTCACATATCTTGAAAGAGTAAAACGTGTGGGCAAACAGGGTGCTAATATACTTTATGAGAAAACTGAATGAGCTTCGGCTCTTTACATACATTATGGAAGGAAGCTGTCAATGAAACTAAAACGAAAAATCAGCAGGATATTATCCATGACGCTGGCAATAATGCTGCTTGTGCCTGCGATGTGTGCAGACGCATTCAATTTTACACCTACATCAGGCTATGACGATGACGGAAAAGCGATACCGTTGGAGCTTTACTCTGAAGCGGTCTATATGGTCAATCTTGACAGCGGTGAAGCTATCGTTGACATAAACGGTGAGGACGAGCGTGTGCCTGCTTCCCTAACAAAGATAATGACTGCTGTGGTGCTTCTGGACAAATTCAAGGGTGATGAACAAAAACTAAAAGATACATACTATTCGGCAGGCTCGGAAGCATTTGATGAACTATATGATACTGGTGCTTCAACAGCTGATATACAACCGGGCGAAGAAGTAAGCTGTTATGATCTCCTGGCGGCACTGCTTATCCCATCCTCATGTGAAGCAGCGAATATAATCGCTTTGAATGTGTCCGATTCCATAACAGAATTTACAGACCTTATGAATGAAAAAGCTGAAAAACTCGGCATGGAAAATACACACTTTTCAAATGCACATGGTCTGTGGGCGCAACAGAATTATTCATCCTGCAAGGATATGGCAACTCTTTGTGAATATGCCATAAGCAAATATCAGGTATTTCGTGATATTGTCTGTCTGCCAAGCTATCATATGGCATCCACCTCTTATCACTCCAATGGTACAGATATTTATAATACAAACCTTATGCTTGACTCAATGACCGATTATTACTACTCCTATGCTAAAGGCATAAAGACAGGCACCCTTGACTCCGCTGGAAGATGTTTAGCTTCATATGCGGAATATGAAGGCACCACATATCTTATTGTGACAATGGGTGCACCAATGGAAAAGCTTGAAGAAGATGTGAAGAAGGGCGAGGAAGATCCTGATTCCATATATGGTGGAGATAATGTTTACTACAACCTCCTTGATCACATCAGCCTTTACAAATGGGCATTTTCAAGTCTTGTAGCAACGGATTTTGTGGACAAAAACAGCGAAGTCCGTGATGTAAAGGTAAGCTACGGTGACGGCATAGATTATGCAAATCTAAAACCTGCAAATGGTTTTACAAGGCTGTGGCCTGTAGATATATCAGTAAATGATGTGGAAAAGAAAATAACCGTTTATGACAACGTTGTTGCACCTGTTGAAGTTGGCGATGTGCTTGGTAAAATGGAACTGGTCTACAAAGGTGAGGTGCTTGCAACGATAGATCTCGTTTCCACAACTAAAGTAGAACGTTCCCAAGTCAAAGCGAAGGTTAAAATAGCTAAGTCATACTTTGAATCGTCTGTTTTCAAGGTCACATTAACAATACTTATTGCACTTATAGTAATATACTCTGTGATACATATTGCAAAAATACAGAAAAAATACATGAAATAAATCAAGCGGTCTGCTCACTATGAATTGTGAACAGGCCGCTCTTTTGCGTTTACTGATCTTTATTTTCGTTGTGATCGTCAACTATTTCTGGATCATCCTCTATGTTGACCTCATTTACCTCATCAGCACTTGGAATGACCATGGCGTCAAGCTGTTCAGGCGTAAGCGGAATACGCTTTTCATTTTTCTTATACAAATGCTCAACATCCTCCATATAATAGTCGGTATCTACAGGGAGCTTCTTCTTTCTTAACCGCTGAACAACGCTCTCTCGTGTAAAAGTATAAAGCAGTGCAAAAGTCGGAACTGCAATGACCATACCTATGAACCCAAACAAATTTCCAAAGAAGAACAGTGATACCAGCACCCAAAAACCAGGAAGCCCAGTAGAATCACCAAGTATCTTAGGACCAAGGATATTGCCGTCAAACTGCTGTAGAATAACTATGAAAATGAGAAGTATAATGGCTTTTTTAGGATCAATAAAAAGCATAAGTGCAGTTGATGGTATCGCACCGATTATCGGTCCAAAAAATGGGATAATATTAGTTACACCCACAAGAACACTTATCATGATGTTGTAAGGCATATTCATGATAGTCAGACCTATAAAGCAAAGAACTCCGATTATTGCCGAGTCAATGATCTTTCCGCTCAAAAAACCTGCAAAAACTTTATTTGTTTCAGTGCAAACTCTCATGATCTTCTCACATGTAGACTTTTTTGTGTTTGCAATGATTATCTTCTTAGCCTGAGCAAGAAGCTTTTCCTTGCTGCAAAGCATATAGATAGAAACGATAAATCCAAATACAAAGTTTTTAAGAACATTAATAACGCCCCATGCACCCGAAAGAATATTTTCAAACATCGGCTGTACCTTCTCGATAACGGTTCCCAAATCAGTTGAAAAAGCTTTGAGTTTCTCCGTAGCCATTGTTTCAATATCAGGATAGTTTTTAAACAGCTTATTTATCCAACCCTGCACCTTAACAACGATGTTAGATGCATTGTTAAAAATATCAATTATGGAATTTATAAGTTCTGGAACAACAACATAAGTAAGTCCAACAACTATCCCCAGAAAAACAAGTGACGCTACAGTTACTGAGCAGGCTCTGGTAAGCTTTTTCTTAGCCGGATTTTTTACCACTTTATTTCTGAACAGCTTTTCAAAATTCACCATTATAGGATTTATAAGAAATGCGATCACAAGACCAACTATAACAGGCGTAAGTGCAGAAACAAGTGTGGAAATAAGCTTTAAGATCGTATTAAATTTAAATACAGCCACTACCAAAAGCACATTTATAGCAATAACGATAACTGCATAAAATGCAATTGTGGTGTATTTCTTATTAGTTTGTACTTTCATATAATTTCCTTTCTTAATTACCTTAACTATTACTTTATTATACACTACATTATTTATAAATGCAAGGAATATTGAAAATTTAAAATTATTTATTTTGGTATAAATCCAAATTGCAAAAGAATATTTACATAATAGCAATAATATTTACATTTTCTGATATTGACATTTTAGAAACAGAGGAATATAATAAGACTAAAGTTAATACGATAAATCCTATGAGCAAAAGTAAGTAGTTTGATGCAAAAGGTCACAGAGAGTCAGCGGTAGGTGTGAGCTGATACATTTTCTTCAGATGAATGGATTTGTGAGGAGCGGTGTGAAAGTTTATTCGAGTATCACTCGCCGTGATTCCTGCGTTAAAGGACAGGATATTGATTTCTGCCAGTCAGAATGCGTATCTGTGAGCCGATAATTTATTATCGGGAAATTGGGTGGCACCACGGTTCTATCGTCCCATAACTAAATGTTATGTGTGATGACAGGACTTTTTTTATTGTCAATTTTACGACAAAAAAGCATTTAGGAGGAATATTTATGCTGTACCCTGCTATTGAACAAGTAAAGGAACTTTTTGAAAACTACAAGACTGTGCCTGTATTCTATGAGCTTCTCATGGATTCATGTACGCCAATACAACTTTTTAACTGTCTGCACGAGGCGTATGATGATTGTTTCATTCTTGAATCTGTAGATAATAAAGACCAGTGGGGCAGATATTCATATGTGGGCATTGATCCTAAATGCGAATATATTCTTGACAAGCACGTTGTTACTGTTAAGGAGAAAGGCAAGGCTGATGAAACGGTAAAAGTCGATGATCCTATCGCTTTCTTTTCTGAGATAATCGAAGGCCACAAGTCACCGAGATTCAATAATTATCCAAAGCTCACAGGTGGTCTGATAGGATTTTTCGCTTATGATATGATAAGATACTTTGAGAAAACATTGTGCAACCCACCTGAGGACGATCTTAAGCTTCCTGACGCTGACCTGCACCTTTTTGAAAAGATCGTTGCTTACGATCACCTTTCAAACAAGGCTGTAATAATCCTCAACATCAATAAGAGCGATGATCTTGAAACTAAATACAAAGAATGTGAAAAGATATGCAACGAAGTAGTTGAAACTCTTAGAAATTACAAGCCTGTTATGAAAACTCCAAAGACAATGGAGGACAACATCACAGTAAAATCCAACATCACAAAGGAACATTATCTCGCAAACGTTGAAAAGGCTAAGGAATACATCAAAGAGGGCGACATCTTCCAGATAGTTCCGTCACAGAGATTTGAGATAGACAATCCGCCAGACAGCTTTGACGTTTACAGAATGCTCCGCTCCACTAATCCGTCACCTTACCTTTACTACTTTAAGCACAATGATTATGCTGTTGCAGGCGCTTCACCTGAAATGCTTGTATCAGTAGAAAACAGAACAGTAGTAACAAGACCAATTGCAGGCACTATCAAGCGTGGAGCGACCTACGACGAAGATATCCGCAATGAACAACAGCTTCTCAACGATCCAAAGGAAAGAGCTGAACACACAATGCTCGTTGACCTTGGAAGGAATGACATAGGAAAGGTTTCTGAGTTCGGCTCCGTAACTGTTACAGACATGATGATAGTTGAAAGATATTCAAAGGTGATGCACCTTGTATCGAATGTAAAGGGTACACTGAGAGAAGATAAAAAACCTCTTGACGCACTTATGGCAGTTCTTCCTGCCGGCACTCTTTCAGGCGCACCGAAGGTAAGAGCAATGGAGATAATCGACGAGCTTGAAACAACAAAAAGAGGCCTTTATGGCGGAACAGTTGGTTATCTTGCATTTGACGGTTCGCTGGATACTTGTATCGCTATAAGAACAGTGCTTTTCAAAAATAACAAGGCTTATATCCAAGCAGGAGGCGGAGTTGTCGCAGACTCAGTTCCTGAGAACGAATATCAGGAGTCATGCAACAAGGCAATGGCTGTTATAAATGCAATAAAAGAAGCAAGCAAATTATAATTTAAAAGGAGTTAATAACATGAGCAATAATATTATTCTTACAGGCGATAGACCAACCGGATCACTTCATCTTGGTCATTATGTAGGTTCTCTCAGAAAAAGAGTTGAACTTCAAAACACAGGAAAATTTGATCAGTTCGTTATGATAGCCGATCTTCAGGCACTTACAGATAACGCTGACAATCCTGAGAAGATAAGACAAAACATTCTTGAGGTAATGCTTGACTATCTTGCGGTAGGGCTTGAACCTGACAAGACAACATTCTTCGTTCAGTCACATATCCCAGCACTTTACGAGCTTCCAATGTACTATTCAAACCTCGTTACAATGTCAAGACTTGAAAGAAACCCTACTATCAAGTCTGAGATAAAAATGAGAAACTTTGAAAGAAACCTTCCTGTTGGCTTTATGACATATCCTATCAGCCAGGCAGCAGACATCACAGCATTCAAGGCTAAGTATGTTCCTGTTGGAGAAGATCAGCTTCCAATGCTCGAACAGGCAAGAGAGATAGTAAACAGCTTCAACAGAATTTATAAGTGCGATATACTTGTTGAGCCTGAGGCTGTTCTCCCAGACAACGCAAGCTGCAACAGACTTGTTGGTACAGACGGCAACACAAAGATGAGCAAATCTCTTGGCAACTGTATTTACCTTAAAGACGATGAAAAAACGCTGAAAAACAAGATAATGTCAATGTACACTGACCCTACACACATCAATGTAAGCGACCCTGGTCACACAGAGGGCAATCCGGTATTTATCTATCTTGACGCATTCAGCAAGGACGAAGATTTTGCTAAATACTTCCCTGACTATAAGAACCTCGCAGAGATGAAAGAACATTATGAGCGCGGCGGCCTTGGCGATATGAAATGTAAGAAGTTCCTTAACAACGTTATGCAGGAATTTCTCGCACCTATCAGAGCAAGACGTGAGGAATATGAGAAAGACAAAGAGCAGCTCATAGAGATACTAAAAAAAGGCACACAACGTGCAATAGAGGTTTCAAACGAAACTGTTTCAGAAATAAGGAATGCTATCGGCATAAACTACTTCAACGACAAAACTTTCATTGATAAGTTTGTACTGTAAAGGAAGATTACTATGATTTTACTTATTGACAACTATGACAGCTTTACCTACAATCTTTATCAGGCTGTAGGCGTACTCACAAAAGACATTACAGTAGCAAGAAATGATGAGATAACCATAGATGAGATCGAAAAAATGTCACCTGCGGCTATCATCATCTCCCCTGGTCCTGGTTATCCAAAGGACGCAGGAATTTCCGAAGAGGTCATAAAGACATTCAGTGGCAGGATCCCTATACTTGGCGTTTGTCTAGGACACCAGGCGATAGCCGAAGCATTCGGTGGAAAGATAGTTCACGCAAAGCAGCAGCTTCACGGCAAGCAGACAGATATCAATCTTAACACTGCAAACCCACTTTTCAGCGGTCTGAAAAGCACAATAAAAGCCGCAAGATATCACTCACTTGTTGTTGACAGCATTTCACTTCCTACCTGCCTGTCTGTTATTGCAACTGACGATAAAGCTCAGATAATGGCAATAAGACACAGAGAACACCCGACCTATGGCGTTCAGTTCCACCCTGAGTCAGTTCTCACTGGCGAAGTTGGAAACATGATAATCGAAAACTTCCTGAACGATATCGCTGGCATAAAGACCACAAAAACAAAGTCTGCAGCTCTTCCTGACAGCGAAAGAGTTGAGCTTAAAAAGTATCTCAAAATAGTATGTGATGGAAAGTCACTAACTGAGGACGAAGCTTATAAAGCAATGGATATCATCATGAGCGACAGAGCTTCTAATGCTCAAATCGCCTGCCTGCTCACAGCTCTGAGAATGAAAGGTGAGACTATTGACGAGATAACAGGCTTTGCAAAGGTAATGAGAGAAAAAATGTCAAAGGTCAATGTCAAGGGTACTCTTGATATAGTTGGCACAGGTGGAGATCTTTCAAACAGCTTCAACATTTCCACGACCTCTTCATTTGTAATTGCGGCAGCAGGACAGAAAGTCGCAAAACATGGCAACAGAAGCGTTTCTTCAAAGAGCGGTGCGGCTGATGTTCTCGAGGCTCTTGGAGTTAAAATTCAGTCAACACATGAACAGGCTGAAAAGTCCCTTGACGAGATCGGTCTTTCATTCCTGTTTGCACAGTCATATCACTCAGCAATGAGATTTGTAGGACCAACAAGAGCGCAGATAGGCGTAAGAACTGTTTTCAACATTCTCGGACCTCTCGCAAATCCTGCAAAAGCAGACTTCATGATACTTGGCACATATGATCCTGATCTACTCGAACCAATGGCTAAGGTGCTTATGAATCTTGGCATAAAGAGAGCAATGCTCGTTTACGGCAACGACAGGCTTGACGAAGTTTCTATCTCAGCTCCAACAACTATCTGCGAGATAAACGGCGGAAAGCTTATCAAGTATGAGATAAAGCCTGAAGACTTTGGTCTGAAAAGAGGAAAGCTTGCTGACATCGTTGGCGAGGACGGAAAGGGCAACACAGCTATCACAAGAGGTATACTTGAGGGCACTATCAAGGGTGCAAAGAGAGATATCGTTCTTCTCAACTCAGGCTGTGCACTTTATATCTGCGGCAAATGCGACAGCATCGAAGAGGGCGTAAAGACTGCAGCTGAAATGATAGACAGCGGAAAGGCTCTTAAAAAGCTTGAAGAACTTGTTGAACTTACTAACAGAGGATAAAAAATGATACTTGACAATATCTGCGACAAAAGAAGAGAACAGCTTGAAAGAGATATATCAAAAGTTTCAAGACAGGATATAAAAGCTATGGCAGTCGAAAAGGAATACCAAACTGTTTCCTTTTCAAAATCTATCAAGCGTGATACCCTTTCAGTCATAAGCGAGGTAAAGAAAGCCTCGCCGTCAAAGGGACTTATCTGCCCTGACTTTGACCCTGTGAAAACCGCCTGCGAATATGAGAAAAGTGGTGCGAATGCTATCTCCTGCCTGACGGAAGAGCATTATTTTCAAGGCTCTGGGGAATATCTCAAAGCTATAAGAGCGGCTGTAAAGCTGCCGATACTACGCAAGGATTTCGTTATCGATGAATATCAGCTTTACGAGGCAAGAACCATAGGTGCTGACGCAGTGCTGCTTATCTCGGCAATACTCAGCGAGGGTCAAATGAAAGAATATTCTGACATTGCACACGAGCTTGGACTTGAATGTCTTGTAGAGGTACACAACGAGGAAGAGTATAAAAAGACGCTTGGTTTTAAGCCTGATATGCTTGGCATAAACAACAGAAATCTTTACACTTTTGACGTTGACCTTGAAACCACGGGCAGGCTCAGCAATATAGTAGGCGACCATGCAGTGCTTGTTTCAGAGAGCGGTATAAAAACAAATGCCGATATGAAAAAGGTACGCAGCCTTGGTGCAGACGCTGTGCTTATAGGTGAAACGCTTATGAGAAGCGGCAATATCGATACAACTCTCCATGAACTGAGAGAGGGCGTATAAATGACAAAAATCAAGATATGTGGTATGCGCCGTGTGGACGATATTCTTTATGTGAACACATACCACTCTGATTATGCAGGCTTTATACTGTCGGAGGGTTTTACACGCACTGTAGACATGGACACATTTTGCGAGCTTGAAGGTCTTCTTGAAAAGAATATCAAACGTGTGGGCGTTTTTGTAAATGAGCCTATAGAGAATATTCTGAAAAGCTTTGCACAGAAGCTTGATGTTATCCAGCTTCACGGTGAGGAAACCGCAGAGTATATTGATAAGCTCCGTGAAAACTGCGACTGTGAGATATGGAAAGCCGTTCGTGTGAAATATGCTGATGATATTGCAAAAGCTGACGCACTTCCCGTCCACAAACTGCTTATAGACAGCTTTTCAGCAGGCAGCTACGGTGGAACAGGCAAGCGTGTTGACCTTGATATATTTTCACAGGTAAACATATCAAAGCCGTTTTTCCTTGCAGGTGGACTGAACGAGGATAACATCTGCTATGCTATGGAAAAGGTACAACCTTATGGCGTTGACTTTTCAAGTTCAGTGGAAACCGATGGCTTTAAGGACGAAAACAAGATAAAAAGGATAGTTGAAACTATCAGAAATAATACCGAAAGAAGGATATAAATGAGTAAAATTGGACGATTTGGCGAATTTGGCGGACAATATATTCCTGAAACTGTCATGACTGCTGTTCACGAGCTTGAAAAAGCTTACGATAAATACAAGGACGATCCTGAGTTCAACAAAGAGCTTCAGGAACTTTACCACAATTATGCAGGCAGACCGTCAATGCTTTATTATGCAGAAAAGATGACCAAAGATCTTGGCGGAGCTAAAATATACATCAAACGTGAGGATCTTAACCACACAGGCTCACACAAGATAAACAACGTTTTGGGTCAGATACTTCTAGCAAAGAAAATGGGTAAGAAGCGCATAATCGCCGAAACCGGTGCAGGTCAGCACGGCGTTGCCACTGCTACAGTATGCGCTCTTATGGGTCTTGAATGTGAGGTCTACATGGGTGAGACCGATATGAAAAGGCAGTCCCTTAACGTTTACAGAATGAATCTTCTTGGTGCAAAGGTAACAGGCGTTGCAAGCGGTACTGCTACTCTGAAAGACGCTATCAATGAAGCTTTCAGAGATTGGGTATCAAATATCGACACAACTTTCTACTGCATAGGCTCTGTAATGGGACCTCACCCTTACCCTACAATGGTTAGAGATTTTCAGAAAGTTATCAGTGCCGAAATAAAATCTCAACTTATGGAAAAGGAAGGCAGACTGCCTGACTGTGTTGTTGCCTGTGTAGGCGGCGGCTCAAATGCTATGGGTGCATTCTACAACTTTATCGAAGACAAGTCAGTCAAGCTTGTTGGTGCAGAAGCAGCAGGCAGAGGTATTGACACACCTGACCATGCGGCTACAGTTGCAAAAGGCTCACTTGGTATATTCCACGGCATGAAATCGCTTTTCTTGCAGAACGAATATGGTCAGATCGACCCTGTTTACTCAATTTCCGCAGGTCTTGACTACCCAGGTATCGGACCTGAACACGCATATCTTAACTCTATCGGCAGAGCGCAGTATGTTGACATAACCGATGAAGAAGCAGTTTGTGCTTTTGAGTACCTTTCAAGAACAGAGGGTATAATCCCTGCTATCGAGTCATCACACGCAGTTGCCGCTGCGCTTAAGATCGCTCCTACAATGGATAAGGACTCAATACTTGTCATCAACCTTTCAGGCAGAGGCGACAAGGACGTATACTCAATAGCAAGATACAGGGAGGTCGAGCTCAATGAAGAATAGGATAGACGCTTGCTTTGAAAAGCTCAAAGCAGAAAACAAAAAGGCGCTTGTGACATTTATCACCGCAGGCGATCCTGATATGGACACAACAGAAAAGTGCGTTCTTGAAATGTACAAGAATGGTTCTGACATTATCGAGATCGGAGTGCCGTTCTCTGACCCTATCGCAGAGGGTGCGACTATTCAGAAAGCTTCTCTGCGTTCACTCAGTGGTGGAACAAATCTTGACAAGATATTTGACCTTGTAAGAAAACTCCGCACACAGACTGACAAGCCTATGCTTCTGATGATGTATATAAACACTATCTTCAAGTTCGGTACAGCAAAGTTCTTTGGGCTTTGCAAAGAAACTCAGATAGACGGCGTTATCGTTCCAGATATGCCTTTTGAAGAACGTGAAGAGCTTGAGGGCGAGGCTGAGAAAAATAGTATCTACACTATCTTCCTTGTTGCACCGACCTCACACGAGCGTGTAAAAATGATAGCAGAAAAGTCAAAAGGCTTTTTGTATGTTGTATCTTCACTGGGCGTTACTGGTATGCGTTCTGAGATAACAACAGACTTTAACGAGCTTCTTGCACCTATCCGAAACAACGATCACTGCCCTTGCTGCATAGGTTTCGGAATTTCAAATCCTGAGCAGGCAAAGAAAATGTCCCAGTACGCTGACGGCGTTATCATGGGAAGTGCTGTTGTCAAGATAGTTGAGGAACACGGCAAAGACGCTCCTGAATATGTTGGCAAGTTTATCAAGTCTGTTCGTGAGGGCATGGACAACTAAACATAACAATAGCAAAGGCTCTGAGAAATGTATCTCTCAGAGCCTTATTTTTATGCAAAAAACAAGACCCCGATTTTATCGAGGCCTTGCAAAATATTCTTATGAATTTTTCTTGTTGAATGAAACAACAGCGTCATTGATAGTCTTAAGCTCGGCGTCAACAGTTGCGGAGTATGATTCTCTCAGCTCTGTCCATGAGAACTGTTTGCCATTTTCGTCAGCCTTGTTTGTGTATTCATAAAGCTTTCTTGTTACGCAGTTGCCGTCCTCATTTGCGTTGTCGTCAGACATTGTGGAAGAAATTCCGTAGCCGTAATCAAACACCTGATTGTACTCAGAAGATGAGCAGTCAACGATCACCTGATACATATCCTCTGTCCAGTTAGGGTTAGCGTTGAGGAATTTCTCCTTGCCGTTTTCCTTATATGTTTCATCTGTGTTAGCCATTCTGCAGCACTCATACCAGCACTTTACAGCCTCTTTAGCTGTTGAGCCTCTTACCCACATATATGCCGTCATATCAGATGTCATGTACTTTTCATCAGTGTTAGGATCAGACGGAACAGGGACCACTCTCCAAGTGTCAGCGTCAGAAGGTCCGTTATTTCCTGTCATAGCCCATGTACCCATGCAGTAGAACAGCAGATTGCCGTCTTTAAGCGCCTGCTTAGCATTGCCAAGCCAGTTGCCGTTTACAAGGTTGTTCTTACCTACCTGATAAAGCAGATCTTCTGCTCTTTCGATATCAGGGTCATTTATATTGTTTGTGAACTTCTCTCCGTCATAGTTTACCATTGTTTTACCGGTCTGCTGGATGACCTGTGTCTGGAACCAACCATTGATACCAAATCTCTCAACATCAGCAGGAGCATTTGAAACAAACTCCGACATCATGTCATACCAGTTATCCCAATTCCACTCACCATTCTGATATAGCTCATATGGATCATCAAGACCCTCAGCGTCGATAACGTCCTGATCATACATCATAAGTGTGCCGACTGTGAAGCTTATAGGAGCAACATAATGCTTGCCGCCCATAACGAACTTGTCAGCCGTTGTTTTCACATCAGCCCACAGCGGATCGTCAAAGTTCACAATATCGTCAACAGGCTGATACATATCCTTAAGCACCTGTGCAGGGAAAGCCATCCACTCATACTTGAAAATATCAGGCACATTCTGCTGAGCCATGATAGCACTGGCGAGCTGGTCAAATTTTTCGCTGTCAGTTACTCTTGTGTACTCTACTTTGCCACCCTTGTTGTTGAAAAGGGTCATCTCAACGGACTTATCCTCGCCCTTTTTCTCGTTAGGATTAAGGTCATATGTACCCATCCAACGGATAGTTTTCTGAGCGTCGTCAGGGATAGCCTCTATTTCCTGTGTGTCCTCGACCTTAACTTTCTTTACTGTTGATACCTTTGAACTGCTGTCGCCTGTGGAGCCGCAACCTGCAACTGCAAAAACAGATGTAAGCGCTACTGCCAATGCAAGAATCTTCTTGATCTTCATAAAATAATTGACCTCCAAATCAAATGATTTTCTGTCTTAACAACCAATGTTACACTACAATTATAAAGCTTAATGTCCTTTAAGTCAATTCTCATTTTATACAAAGACATTCAAGCCATTTGTATAATTTGAACATTTCAAAAGTAATAAATATTAAAATATTAAACCTTGAAAGGTACTTGAAAAAACGAGAGAAATGTAGTATAATATGTTTTGCATAATAATCATCACAAAAATGGAGATAAATAAATGAAGAAAATAGAAATTTTCACTGACGGTGCTTGCTCTGGAAATCCTGGACCGGGTGGATATGGTGTTATACTAAGATACAAAGGCACTTCAAAAGAGCTTTGGGGCGGTGACCCTTCAACTACCAATAACCGCATGGAGCTAACCGCTGTTATCACTGCCCTTTCAGCACTGAAAGAGCCATGTGAGGTAGAGCTTTACAGCGACTCAAAGTATATAATCGACGCTGTTACAAAAGGCTGGGCAAAAAAATGGCGTGCAAACAACTGGGTGAAATCGGACAAGAAAAAGGCTCTAAACAGTGATCTGTGGGAAAAGCTTCTTGATCTGCTGGAGGTGCATAAGGTCAATTTCAACTGGGTAAAAGGCCATGCGGGACATCCGGAAAACGAACGTTGCGACGAACTTGCAGTAATGGGCTCTAAACAGTATAAATAGAATTAAATAAATATTAATTTTTTATTAAGTTAGGGAAAACTATTGCATTTTGTAGTAATTTAGTATATAATAAAATAGAAATCTATATATGAAAGGTATGATTTAATTGGAAAAGAGATTTGTCTATGCAGATAACTCAGCTACGACTAGAGTATCTCAGAAAGCTCTTGACGCCGCTCTGCCTTATTTCACTGAGCTATACGGAAATCCGTCAAGTATATATTCTTTGGGAATGGAATGCGCAAAAGCCGTTCTTAAAGCAAGAGAACAGGTCGCAAACGCTCTTGGTGCGAAGGTCAACGAGATCTATTTCACTGCTGGTGGCTCTGAGTCTGACAACTGGGCTATAAGAGGCTGTGCACAGCTTGGAGAAAAAAAAGGCAAGAAGCATATCATCACAACTGCTTTTGAACATCATGCGGTTCTTCACACTTGTCAGTATCTCGAAAAGCTTGGCTTTGAGGTAACATATCTTCCTGTAGGTGACAAGGGTCTTGTTACTGCACAACAGGTCGAGGACGCTATCCGTGATGATACCTGCCTCGTTACAATAATGACAGCTAACAACGAGATCGGTACTATACAGCCTATCGCTGAGATCGGCGAAGTTTGCCACAAGCATGGCGTATGGTTTCATACTGACGCTGTTCAGGCTGTAGGAAATATTGACATCAATGTTAAAGATATGAACATTGATATGCTCTCACTTTCAGGACATAAGCTCCACGCTCCAAAGGGCGTTGGCGCGCTTTATGTAAAAACAGGCATTAACCTTCCTAACCTTATCTACGGTGGAGCACAGGAGAGAAATAAGCGTGCAGGTACCGAGAACGTACCTTCTATCGTGGCTCTCGGCGTTGCTATCACTGATGCTGTAAGGGATATCCCTGCAAAGAACGAGCGTGTTAGAAAGATGAGAGATAGACTTATCGAGGGTCTGCTCAAGATACCTGAGTCAAGGCTCAATGGTGACACAGAACACAGACTTGCAGGAAATGTAAACATATCTGTTCGCGGAGTAGAAGGCGAGAGCCTGCTGCTTTCACTTGACCTTAAGGGAGTTGCTGCTTCATCAGGCTCAGCCTGCACAAGCGGATCACTTGACCCGTCACACGTTCTGCTTTCACTTGGTCTGCCACACGAAGTAGCACATGGCTCACTCAGACTTTCTATCAATGACGAGAACACAGAGGAAGATGTTGATTATATTCTTGAGGTTCTTCCACCTATCGTAAAGCACCTGAGAAGTATGTCACCACTTTGGGAAAGAATTTGCAGAACTGAGAATATTCACGACTATACACTTGATTAGGAGGAATAAAAAATGATATACAGCGAAAAGGTAATGGATCATTTCGCACATCCGAGAAATGTCGGCGAGATTGAAGATGCTGACGGTGTCGGCGAGGTAGGAAACGCTAAGTGCGGAGATATTATGAAAATGTACATCAAGGTCAATGACGGCATTATAACTGACGTTAAGTTCAAGACTTTTGGTTGCGGTGCGGCTGTTGCTACATCTTCTATCGCTACAGAAATGATAAAGGGTAAAAAACTTGAAGACGCTTTGAAACTTACAAACAAGGCAGTTGTTGAAGCTCTTGACGGTCTTCCACCAGCAAAGCTTCACTGCTCTGTTCTTGCGGAGGAAGCAATGAAAGCCGCTGTTTCTGACTACTATAAAAGACAGGGTATAGATCCAACTCCGTTCGTAGGTAAGCAGTCTGCTCCTGATTGTGAGAACTGCAATGGCTGATAAAGTTCTTGTGGCAATGAGCGGTGGCGTTGACAGCTCTGTTTCGGTCAAGCTCCTTCTTGATGAGGGTTATGACGTGGCAGGGGCTACCATGCGGCTCTACAGCAATGAGGACATCGGTCTGGATAAAACAAGAACGTGCTGTTCTCTCAATGATGTAGAGGACGCACGTTTTGTTGCTTTTAAACTAGGCATTGATTTCCATGTATTCAATTTTTCTGATGATTTTAAGCACTATGTTATCGACAATTTTGTTGATACATATCTGGCAGGCGGTACGCCTAATCCGTGTATCGAGTGCAACAAACATCTGAAATTCGCAAAATTCTATGAGCGTGCAAAGCTGCTGGGCTTTGACCATATAGCTACAGGACATTACGCTGCCAGAGAATATGACGGAAATTCAGGCAGGTGGCTTCTGAAACGCTCACCTGACAGGTCAAAGGATCAAAGTTATGTGCTTTACAGCATGACGCAGGAACAGCTTGCTCACACTCTCTTCCCCGTTGGCGAGATGCACAAGGACAAGATCCGTGATATCGCAGAAGAAAACAAGCTTATAAATGCAAACAAGCCTGACTCTCAGGACATTTGCTTTATCCCTGACGGTGATTACGCAGGCTTTATCACAAAACGCTGCGGTGAACAGCAGTCGGGAGATATCGTTCTTTCTGACGGCACAAAGCTTGGTAAACACAAAGGTCTGATACACTATACTATTGGACAGCGAAAGGGCATAGGCATTTCATATAGCGAACCGCTTTTCGTTGTTACAAAAGATATGGAGCATAACAGGCTTATTATGGGCAAGGCTGATGAAGTATACAGTGACAGCCTAGTGGCAGGAGATGTGAACTTTATTCCGTTTGACACCCTCACAGAGCCTATAACCTGCACTGCTCAGACACGTTATCATCAAAAGGACGCTGAATGTACAGTTTCACCAATGAATGATGGCAAGGTACTCGTGACTTTTAAAGAACCTCATAAAGCTATCTCAAAGGGACAGGCAGTGGTTTTCTATGACGGTGAATACGTTATCGGAGGCGGAACTATATTATAAAAAAAGCCCCACGGAATTCATTTCCGTGGGGCATCATATTTTTAATTACCTGCTTTTTTATGAAGAGAACGAAATTCTGCAGGGGAAAGCATTTCATGCTTTTTGAACACCGCACAAAAATAACTGCAATCGTTATAACCTACCTCCGCAGCGATTTCATTGATGTTAAGCTTATCCTCCAATAAAAGCAGCTTTGCCTGCTGTATACGCTTTCTTGCTAGATACTCAAAAGGTCTTAGACTAAGACACTCCTTGAAAAGTCTGCAAAGATATTGCGGTGAAAGGTCAATAAGGTCAGCAAGCTCCACAAGTGTAAGTTCTTTTCTGAAATTCTTATCAATATAATCAATTACAGGCTGCAGCTGATTGAGTTTTTGTCCGTCTTGACTACCATTTTGTAGGTTTACGACTCTGTGTAGCTCAATAAGAAACTGATATAGATATGCCGAACACTGGTGACCACAGTAGTAGTAATTAGTCTTCATAAGATAAAGTATCTTCTTAAATATGGCATCAACAGCATTGATATCATTTATGTGAAACACTTTAGCCTTCTCAAGTTTGATATGCTTGAGCATTTCAATTGCTTCCCTGCCCTCAAAGGTTATCCAGTGGGTTTCCCATATATCACCAACAGGATAATACTCATGCGGCACCGAAGGCGGCAGATAGAATGCATCCCCTGGCTTTATATCATACTCATGACCATCAAATATAACGTGACCCTGACCACGAGTGCAGTATATTATCTGATGATTAGGATAGCCATCTTCTCTTACAAAATGAAATTCTCTATCTCTCGCACCGATTCCAAGCACATACAAAGGCAGGCT
>ERZ836441.567-NODE-567-length-42326-cov-4.490525_pt1 | contig 42326 bp, 35 predicted proteins | sample MGYA00519686_ERZ836441 | MGnify/ENA primary metagenome ERZ836441 (study PRJEB31850, sample SAMEA3708800) | human gut metagenome | biome: human gut; feature: human-associated habitat; material: faeces | place: China | collected 2014 ...
TCGCCAGCGGTGGATTTTGAGTCCACTACGTCTACCAATTCCATCACACCGGCAGGTGCGAAATGTATTATACAATAAAATTCTTCTCTGCGCAAGGGGCAAATCTGCTTTTTCCCTCATATCCCGGCAAGACCCCGAAGGCGGCCTTGCCGGGATGTTCTTTTCTATCCTTCTCCAACGCCCGCCGCTCCGGCCTAGGCCGGATCCTCCGCCGGCCCGGCGGGGCGATCCAGGTCCACCAATCCCAGGTCCGTTTCGGTAAGGGCCATCAGGTCCTCCCGTGTGGGATGCTCCAGTGCGGCCACCCGGTCAGCCTGCCGGGCCACCGCCTGCTCGAAGATGTTGCGCACTTCCCGGGCGTTGCCGAAGTTCTCGTCCCGGCCCTCGTACATAAGCTGGAAGGCCTGCGCCGCAGCCTGATCCGTCTCCGGGCTGAGGGCATAGCCGTTCTTTTGGCACATGGAGCGGAAGATTTCCGCCAACTGGCCGCCGTCGTAGTCCTCAAAAAAGAAATATTTGTTAAACCGGCTCTCCAAACCCGGGTTGGCGTGGATGAACTGCTCCATAGGCTCGGTATACCCGGCCACGATGACGATGAGGTCGTCCCGGTGGTCCTCCATCCCCTTGAGCAGCACCTCGATGGCCTCGCCGCCGAAATCGTTGGGCGCGTCCTGGTTGACCAGGGCATACGCCTCGTCGATGAACAGCACCCCGCCCCGGGCCTTTTCGATGACCTCCTGGGTCTTAAGGGCGGTCTGTCCCACAAAGCCCGCCACCAGGCCGGAGCGGTCTACCTCCACCATCTGTCCCTTGGGCAGCACTCCGATGGCGTGGTAGATTTTGGCCAGCAGCCGGGCCACCGTGGTCTTTCCGGTGCCGGGGTTGCCCATAAACACCAGATGGAGGGACATGGGCGGGACGGGCAGCTGGGCCTGCTGGCGCAGCTTGCGCACCTTCACCAGATTGATGAGGCTCTTCACGTCCTGCTTGACCTTGTCAAGCCCGCACAGCCCGTCCAGCTCCGCCATCAGCTCGTCCAGGGTGGGCTCAGGCTCCGCCTTCCCCGCTTCCTCCCCACCCTGGGCCGGCGCACCGCCCGGATCCGTCTGGGCGGGGCCGCCCGTCTCCACCGGGGTGCCGTCGGTACGCCGGGTAACAAAATCCTGCACATCCAGTGCGCTCTTGCCCCCCTTCACCCCCGCCCGGTCGCAATAGGCGGTCATAGAGTCGGCGCAGGCGTTGACAAAGCCCGCCTCTGCCTCGCTCACCACCCCGTCCGCAGCGGCGAACAGCAGCAGCATCAGGGTGAAGGTGTCCACAAAGCGGCGGCTGAGGCCCTTGTCCAGCTCCAGATCCATCTTCACCAGCCGCCGGAAAAAATTAGGCAGGACAAAGCCCGGATACTCCGACACCTGGCTGGACAGCTCCCAGTACAGAGTGGTGGGCACCGGGTTGCCCTTGCAGTAGATGGCGTTATAATACTCCACATGGACAGGAGTCAGGCCCTGATCCCGCTGCCATACGCCGCAGGCGCACTCCCGCAGGAAGCCGTCGGCCTCCCGGCCAAAGGCCACGCGGGCCGCCGGGTCCGGAATCTGGCGGCGAAAAGCGGTCATGGCCTCGTCATATTGTTTGTGGACGGCTGCCGGGCCGAGGGGCTGCTTCATATCTGGCCACACTCCTTGGAGAAAATTTTTAGCACAAAAACATACGCACCACAGCGGGAGACACTCCTGCCAAACCTTGTGCAAAGCTACCACTCATCCGTGATTTGAACTTCCTGCACGGGAACACTGTACGGAGGAATTCCCCCACAGTTTGCTCAACAGCCCTTATTATAGAGCAAAGCTCCGCCCCGGTCAATGGAATTCCTCCTATATCCAGTAGACATAACAATGAAAAAGTGGTTGACGGACCGTCCCGAAGCGTGTAGTATAAAGGGGAATCCAGCAGATTTGGAGGTATTTCGACTATGGCTCGAAGAGCTGCACCTGGAACTCTGATTCATTGTGAGTCCTGTGGCGAAGATTACAGCGCCACTTATAAACGCTGTCCCTTCTGCGGAGAAAAGCCCGGCGGTGGGACCACCGCCTCCCTCCCCCGGATGGACGACCCAGAGCAGGATGACTATGTCTTTGAAGGCGAGGATCTGTTTGACGACGTAGAGGATCGCCCCAGCCGCCCCGCACGCCCCAGGGGCGGCAAGCGCCTGGCACAGGATACCGGCCGGTCCTCCGTTGGTGCTCCTGGCCCGATCAACTGGCCCAGGCTTATCACGTTTCTGTGTTCCCTGGTCATCGTTGCCGCGGCATTGGTGATCGTGTTTGCCTACATTTATCCCAAGATCCACAACCCTGACAGCAACGTCAGCGCAGACCCCAACAACTCCGGGGCCGCGGTATCCCCGCCGCCCAGTGGCATTCTGCCCTCTTCGGACCCTGTCGTCAGCAATTCCCTGCCGGGATCCAGCGCGTCTCCCTCGAACCAGCCCAGCTCCGGGCCGGATGACACGGTTGCTGGCCTAACGCTGAACAAGGACGATATCACTTTGTCCGCCAATGAAACATTTACCTTCGAGGCCGCCGTTACCCCGGCCGATTGGGCTGGGACCGTTACTTGGTCCTCTTCCAACCCGGACGTGGCTACGGTAAGCTCCGACGGAACCGTCACCAATGTCAATACCGGCAGCACTCTCCTTCGGGTAACCATTACCGCTACCGCCGGGAATCAAACCGCTACTGCCAGCGTATACTGCCGAGGTGGGTCCAGCGGCTCCGCTCCCTCTACCAGCCCTGGTGGCACGCCCACCACAGGCAACGCCACCATCACAGGGGCCGACAGTGGCCTGCGCGTACGTTCCGGCCCTGGCACCAGCTATGAGATCCTGGCCAGCCTGAACAACGGCGATGACATTGTCGTGGTAGCCGATGCCGGAGATGGCTGGTACGAGATCACTTTCGCCGGCAGCGGCGGACAGGACGTCACCGGTTACATCATGGGCGAGTACATCTCTATGTCCTAACCTACACTTTTTCTGGGCTGGAATGCCGTCTGTCATATGCCCGATCGCAGGTCAGGTCTTTCGTGTGTAATTTCTTCTGTGTACCCAACTGAAAAAAACGCGGGACGAAGCATTCGTCCCGCGCTTTTTCTTCTCCGGCAGTATTCCGCCGGCGCTCATGTTAGGGAAAGAATTCTGATTACTTCAGGCCGTTCTCGTAGGACTCAATCATCTTCTTGACCATCTGGCCGCCCACGGAGCCAGCCTGACGGCTGGTCAGGTCGCCGTTGTAGCCCTGCTTCAGGTTGACGCCCACCTCATTGGCGGCCTCCATCTTGAACTTATCCATAGCCTCGCGGGCACCGGGGACGACCAGCTTATTAGAACGATTAGAGTTAGACATAACGTGTATCTCCTTTTCTTGTTTTCCGGATTGTGAATCCGAGCATAGTTTGAGCGATCCGGATTTTTATATTCGGCCACTTTCGTGGTAATTTTCGCCGATAACGGCAAACTTGTCCTAACCGCTTTTGAGAAATGAAAAATGTTTATCTTATTCTATGTATCCGCTTGTTTTCCGCCGGCTTTTGCGCCTTGCTTGGTTTGACACAATCATCTGTATAGCCGCAAAGCGCCCCTATATCCATTGTCTCTGGGCAAAGGGTTCCAGTACACTTTAAAAAGCGGCACAGGACTTCAAACGCCGTGCTTCCTTTCATTTGTAATTCTATTGTCAGTATGCGCGTCCCGTTTCTTTCATCTCGTTTCAAACTTGCTCTAAGCCTTCACATGCCCAGGCACTCGCAGATTCTCCCCTTGTAAAATGCTTCGCCGCACCGAACCGATCTGGTTCTGCGGTCCCCCCACATCCCGCCATCCTCACAGTCCAGTCAATACCACAGCGGCTGCTGACAAGACCAGTAGAAACACCAGGTTCCACCCGGTAAACGCTTTGAGGAATACACCCTTTTTTTCAGGGTAGTCCCGGGCGAAAAGCTGAAAAGAGATCAAGCTGGCCAGAGAAGCAATCAATGTGCCCAGCCCACCCAGATTCACAGCGGTGATCAGCGTAGGCAGATCCTGTGCAAACTCCGCCAAAAGAATGGCCGCTGGCACATTGCTGATTACCTGACTGGCCAGGATGCCCGCCCAGAGTTCCCTGCCGCTCACCAGCTGAGTCAAGACATTGCTGATCTCAGGAATGCGCTTGATATTTCCAACAAAAAGGAAAAAGCACAAAAAAGTCAACAGCAGAAAATAGTCCACCGACCGAAACAGGCTCCGGTCCAGTGCCACCACCACCGCCGCCACGCAAAGCAGCACTGGCAAATAGGGAAGAACGCGAAAGACCACCAGCAGGCACAGCGCCAGCAGCGCAACAAATGGAAGCACAGCAGGCAATAGCTTTCGTTTTTTATCTTCGTCCCCGCCGTACAAGGTTACATCCGGAATAAGCTCGTCCCGCTGGATCCAGACGACGGTAAGCAAGAGTACCAGGGCGATCCCCGCGTAGGGCAGCACCGCCCGCGCGAATTGCCCCATGGAGATTCCTGAGGATGTGCAGAGGTAAAGATTCTGCGGGTTGCCGATGGGGGTTGCCATACTGCCCAGATTCGCTGCGACTGTCTCCAGTACCACCAGTCTTACCAGCCGCTCCGGCCGGTCAATCATCCGGAACACCAACATCGTAAAGGGGACAAACGTAATCAGGGTGACATCATTGGTGATGACCATACTGCAAAAAAAGCACAGCGCCACCATCATCAGAGACAGCCGGCGTACACTGCGGGCCATCCGCAACAGGGTCCGGCCCAGCAGGGCAAAAACCCCCAGCGACTGAAATCCTGCTACCACGATCATCAGGCAGAATAGCAGGGCCAGCGTTCGGTAATCGGGATAGGCTAGGTAGTCCCAGTCCGGATGGACCAGCAGGCAGGATGCCAAGGCCAACAGCAGGGAGATGCAGAAAACAGGTTCTTTTTGAAAAAACACTTTTACGGAGAGCATAGATACAGCTCCATTCTGACACAGTCTTAGACGCATAGGATGACCTGCGCATCCTGCAAACAGCCCTATTTTACCGCGCCTGTCTCCACAAAGCAAGTCCTGTCCGTTTTTCCGTCGGAGCTATTTCCGCTCGTAAGTCTGCGCTTCAAAAGAAGGCCTAGCCGCTGACTATACAAACAGCGGGACCTTCTGCTTTGCGCAACGGCATCAGGGCAAGGTTTCCTTAGCATATCCCCTGGTCATCAGGATTTTATAGCATTGAAACAATAGAGCGAAATGAATGTCTCTCCATCCTTTTCGTTCCATTTTTTTGCTGCTCTTATACCTATCATATGTCTCCTATGTTGAAGGTCACCTCAGAAATATCATAGCAGGATGCATACAACATGAAAAAGGAAATCCTGCCCGCACTCTACAATTTTATCACTCTCCCACACGATCAATCAAAAAAACGGCGTGATATGGCGTAACATATCATGCCGTTTCTTTTGACCGTGAACATCCGCCATCGGACAGCCGTCTCTTTGGAATCCTGCTTTTTGACTGGTCCATTCAGCCAGCTTCAAACTGACTATTGTACAGCGCGGCGTAAAAGCCTTTCTGTTTCATGAGGGTCTCATGGTCTCCCTGTTCCACGATGCGCCCGTCCCGCATCACCAGGATTACGTCCGCCTCCCGAACGGTGGACAGCCGGTGGGCCACGATAAAGCTGGTGCGCCCAGCGGTCATATGGGCAAAGGCGTCTTGAATTTTCAGTTCCGTGCGGGTGTCAATGCTGCTGGTAGCCTCGTCCAGGATGAGCATGGGAGGCAGGTAGAGCATTACCCTGGCAATGCACAAAAGCTGCTTCTGTCCCTGGCTCAGATTGCCGCCGTCCTCGGTCACCATGCTGTCGTAGCCGCCGGGCAGGCGCAGGATGAAGCTGTGGGCATGGGCCAGCTTGGCGGCAGCCACAATCTCTTCATCGGTAGCGTCCGGTTTTCCGTACGCGATGTTCTCCCGGATGGTGCCGGTCTTTAACCAGGTGTCCTGAAGCACCATGCCGTAGCTGCCCCGGAGAGACTGGCGCTTCAGGCTCCGGATGTCCCGCCCGCTGACGAAGATTGAACCTGCGTCCACATCGTAAAAGCGCATGAGCAGGTTGATCAGCGTGGTCTTGCCGCAGCCGGTGGGACCCACGATGGCCACATGCTGGCCCGGCCGGACGGAGATGTTCAGATCCTCGATCAAAGGCCGGCTGGGATCGTACCGGAAGTCCACATGGGCCAGCTCTACCGCCCCGGTGACCTCCTGGGCAGGCAGTGCATATGCGTCCGCCCCATCCGGGTCCTCTTCCAGTTCATCCAGCATCTGGAACAGCCGTCCGGCGCAGGTCAGGGCGTTCTGCAGCTCGGTCACCACGCCGGAGATCTCATTAAAGGGCTTGGTATACTGGTTTGCGTAGCCCAAAAAGCTGGACAGCTGTCCCACCGTAATGCCCCCCTGGACGGCGAACAGCGCGCCCACCAAGGCCACTCCGGCATATACCATGGCGTTGACAAACCGGGTGACCGGGTTGGTCAGGCTGCTGTAAAAGACGGCCTTCAAACTGGCCGCCTGAAGGCGGCCGTTGATCTCGTCAAAGCGGTCCAGGCAGTTGTCCTCCTGCTGAAAGGCCTGGACCACCTTCTGCCCCTCGATCATCTCGTTGATGAGGGCGGTCTGTTCCCCCCGCACCTCGCTCTGCCGCCGGAAGTGCTTCTCGCTTTTGTGGGCGATAAAGGCCGCAGTCACGATGCTCAGAGGTGTGATGACCACCACCACCAAGGTGATGGGGACGTTGATGTAAAGCATGAAGCCCAAAGTACCCACGATGGTGAGCACGCCGCTGAACAGCTGGGTAAAGCCCATCAGCAGTCCGTCGGAAAACACGTCCACATCCGCGATGACCCGGCTGACCAGGTCGCCGGTGGGATGGGCGTCCAGATACCGCAGAGGGAGCGCCTGGATCTTCTGGATGGCCATGTTCCGCAGATCCCGGCTGACACAGAAGGCCATGCGGTTGTTGCACTCGTTCATTCCCCACTGGGACAGGGCGGTGACCGCAATGGAAATGGCGATGACCGCCACGATTCGGACCAGGGCGGCAAAATCCACCCGCCCCGCGCCCAGCATCACATCAATGGCTTCTCCGGTGAGAATGGGGACCAGCAGCTGCGTGCCCACGCTGGCCGCGGCCAACGCCAGACTCAGGGCCAAAAAGATCCAGTAGGGGCCGATGCAGCGCAGCACCCGCTTCAGCACTTGTTTTGTGGCGGTCTTTGCGCCGGCGCTGGTTCTCTTCACGCTCCCTCCCCCCCTTTCTTGAACTGGCTTTCATAAATTTCCCGATATACCGGGCAGGTGTCCAGCAGCGTCTCATGGCTGCCCAGTCCCACCTGCCGCCCATCATCCAGCACCAAAATCTGGTCCGCGTGCTGGATGCTGGACGTCCGCTGGCTGACGATGACCACCGTCAGGTCCCCCGGCAGCGCCCGCAGCGCCTTCCGCAGCGCCGCGTCAGTGGCGAAATCCAGGGCGCTGGCGCTGTCGTCCAGGATGAGGATGTCGGGCTTCTTCACCAGCGCCCGGGCGATGGTCAGTCGCTGCCGTTGTCCTCCGGACAGACTCCGCCCGCCCTGCTCCACCGGCTCATCAAGGCCAAGGGGCTTGGCCCGGACAAAGTCCGCGGCCTGGGCGGTCTCCAGCGCGTCCCACAGCTCCTGCTCCGCAGCGCCCCGGCTGCCCCACAGCAGGTTGGAGCGAATGGTGCCGGCAAAGAGCTGGGCACGCTGCATGACCACTCCCACCATGCCCCGCACCTGGTCCTTGGGATAATCCCCGATGGGCCGTCCAAACAGGCTTACCTGGCCGGAGATGGCATCGTAAAAGCGGGAGATCAGATGGACCACACTGGTCTTTCCGCTCCCGGTGCCGCCGATGATGCCGAGGGTCTGCCCTTTCCGGAGGGAAAAACTGATGTCCCGCAGGCTCTCCCCGTCCGCTCCGGCGTAGGTCAGCCCCACATGGCGGAAGGACACCGCCTCGTCTCCCTGGACGGAGACCTTCTGCGCGGGAAAGCGCATCTGTGGCTTCACCGCCAGGATGGACTTGACACGGCCCGCGCAGGCCATGGCCTTTGTGGTAAGTACAATCGTGTTTGCCAGCTTCACCAATTCCACCAGGATCTGGCTCATATAGTTGACCAGGGCGTAAATATCTCCATTGAGCAGCACGCCCCCTTCCACCTGCCGCGCCCCCACATAGAGCACCGCCACGACCCCCAGATTCACCACCGCGTAGGTCATGGGATTCATCAGCGCGGACAGGCGGCCTACCTTCAGCTGCATGTTCGTCAGCCGCTGATTTTCCTGGCGAAAGCGCGTCTCCTCCGCTTGCTCCTGCCCGAAGGCCCGCACCACCCGCACCCCGGTGAGGTTCTCCCGGGTCAGGCGGAGCACGCTGTCCAGCTGATCCTGATTTCTGCGGTACATGGGACTGGTCAGCCGCATGAGCCCGAACACAATCAGGCTGAGGACCGGTACCGTCACCACAAACACCAGAGCTACCTTCCAGTCAATGGTAAAGGCCAGCACCACACTGCCAAAGACGATGAAGGGGGAGCGCATAAACAGCCGCAAAAACATATTCAGGCCGTTCTGCACCTGGTTAATATCGCTGGTCAGCCGGGTGATAAGGGTGCTGCCTCCCAACACGTCTACCTGAGAGAAGTCCAAGGTCTGGATGTGCCGGAACAGGTCGTGGCGCATGGCGGAGGCATAGCCGATGGCCGCCTGGGCTGCAAACCACTGGGCCGTAATGGAGCAGGCCAAACCCACCACTCCCAGCAGCACCAGCAGGCCGCAGCAGCGCAGGATAACCCCCGTGTCTCCCTGGTTGATGCCCACGTTGATGATCTCCGCCACGACTAAAGGGACCAGCAAGTCAAACAGCGCCTCCAGCAGCTTAAACAGCGGCGCCAGGATGCTCTGCCTCCAAAAGCCATCTAAATACCGGAGCAGACCTCGCTGCTTCTTTTCTTTCATGGGCAACGCCCCTTTCTTTTCTCCGTTTTATTATAACACCCCTCTTGATAAATGCAATTCATTGAATTAGAATATTATTTATACAAAAAAGAAAGAGGTGATCGGATGGACCTAAGGCAAATCCGCTATTTCCTTGAAGTTGTGGACCAGGGCAGCATCAACATGGCCGCCCACAAGCTGGGCATGACCCAGCCCCCGGTGAGCAAGCAGATGCAGCTTCTGGAGCAGGAGCTGGGCTGCGAACTGTTCCGCCGGAACAGCCGTCCCCTGGAGCTGACGCCGGAAGGCAAGGTGCTCTATGAGCGGGGTTCCGCCCTGCTGGCCATGGCGCAAGGCATGGTGCAGGCGGTGGCCGACTGTCGGAACACCCAGGGCGGAACCCTGCGCCTGGGCCTGGTAAGCAGCGTCAGCGAGCTGGCGGTTCAGCGGTGGATCGCCCCCTTCGGCCAGATGCACCCCGGTGTGGATTTTGCCCTGTATGAAAGCAACACCTATTCCCTGCTGGAGCGGCTGCGCCGCCGGGTCATTGACCTGGCGCTGGTCCGCACCCCTTTCCCCTCCCACGGCTTTCTCACCCAGATGCTCCCCTCCCAGCCCATGCTGGCCATCTGGGACTCAGCCCGCTGGGATCTGTGCGTGGAAAACCATGGTCTGGCGTTGGATCAGCTGGCGGCCTGCCCCCTAGTGCTGTACCGGCGCTGGGAGCCTATCATCCAAGCAGCCTTTGACCGCCATGGCCTCCAGCCCCGAATCGTGGCCCATGACGACAGCGCCAGGACCTGCCTGGCCATGGCCAGGGCCGGACTGGGCGTGGCTATGGCGCCGGACACCATGCGCCAGCCTGCTATAGACCTTGGCCTGTCCGCAGCCCCGATCGACGAGTCCTCTCTCTACAGTCGGATTGCTCTGGTTTGTAATGAAGGAGGCTGCGACACAGCAGCCGGCCGGGCCTTCTGGGATTTTTACCAGCAAGCGCTGGCTGGCGGCGGGGATTTTCTCAAAGGATAAACATGACTAGGAGACAGCCTGCACCTTACTTCTGCCATTTTCATAAGGGAAAATCCAGTATTGCAATTTCCCGGCAAAGCTCGTATCATTTTGATATCTGTCCGCAACATTCAGCGCATCGCACCAATTTGCCGCTGTGTCCCCCATCAACATTCAGGAGGCTGATCCCCCATGTACACGCCCTTTGACCCCACTTATCAACGCTACCCCTCCCAGCGTTATCCCATCTATGCCCGGGGCGGGATGGTAAACTGCTCCAGCCCCCAGGCCGCCGCTGCCGGGTTGGAGGCTCTGCGCGCCGGCGGCAACGCCATCGATGCTGCCGTTGCCGCCGCTGCGGCATTGACGGTGGTGGAACCCACCGCCAACGGCATCGGCTCCGACGCCTTCGCCCTGGTGTGGTCGGCCAAGGAGGGACGGCTGTATGGCCTGAACTCCAGCGGCCCGGCTCCTATGGCCGCCTCCATTTCGCAGGTGTTGGCGGACGGAAACGACGAAAACGGCAAGATGCCTGTCCATGGCTGGACCCCTGTCACTGTGCCCGGCGCTCCCATGGCCTGGGCAGAGCTGTCCAGAGGCTTCGGCCGCCTGCCGCTCAGCCAGGCCCTGGCCCCCGCAGTGCGCTACGCGCGGGAGGGCTATCCCTGCTCCCCCAATCTGGCCGTCATGTGGAAAAACGCCCTTTCCAGCTATCAGCGGACCTGTACCGGAGCCGCCTTTGACGAGTGGTACCGGACCTTCGCTCCGGACGGCCGTCCCTACGAGGCGGGCGACCTGATCAGGCTTCCTTACCACGCCGATACCCTGGAAGCCATCGGGGCGACCAACGCCGCCGCCTTCTACACCGGGGACATTGCCCGGAAGATCGACGCCGCCAGCCGCCAATATGGCGGCTACCTCCGTTATGAGGATCTGGCTGCCTACCAGGCCCGGTGGGTGGAACCTATCTGGGTGGACTACCGGGGCTACCGGGTGTGCGAGATTCCGCCCAACGGCCAGGGAATCGTAGCTCTGATGGCGCTGAACATCCTCAAAGAATTTTCTTTCCCGGAAAAGGACTGTGCGGACACCTATCATCGCCAGCTGGAGGCCATGAAGATGGCCTTTGCCGATGCCTTCCGCTATGTCACCGACCCAGACCACATGGAATTGGACTACTGGCAACTGCTCTCTCCTACTTACGGCGCCCAACGGGCGGCCCAAATGGGCCGGACTGCCCAGATCTATTCTCATGGCATCCCACCCAAAAGCGGAACCGTCTATCTGTGCTGCGCCGATGGGGAGGGCAACATGGTCTCCTACATTCAGTCCAACTATATGGGCTTTGGCTCCGGCATCGTGGTGCCGGGCACTGGCGTGTCTCTCCAGAACCGGGGGCACGACTTCTCCCTGGATTCCAAAGACGCCAACTGTCTGAAGCCCGGCAAGCGCAGCTACCATACCATTATCCCGGGCTTTCTGCTTCGCGGCGACGGCACGCCTGTGGGACCCTTCGGGGTCATGGGGGCCTACATGCAGCCCCAGGGCCACGTCCAGGTGGTGATGAACTATGTGGACTTTCACCTGGACCCTCAGCAGGCGCTGGACGCTCCCCGGTGGCAGTGGATGCGGGACAACACCGTGACAGTGGAGAGCCGCTTTGACCCCGAACTGGCCCGGCTCCTTCAGCAGCGGGGCCACCAGGTCCGGGTGGACCTGTCCACCCCCAGTTTTGGACGGGGACAGATGATTGTCCGGCTGGACAACGGCGTGCTGGTGGGGGGCACCGAGTCCCGCACTGACAGCAATATTGCCTGTTTCTGACCGAATATCTTAATTTCAAAACCGGGCAGGGACGGCTCAAGCGTCTACCCGGATAGGGATGTATTGTCATTCTTAGAACGTCCCCAGGATGTTGCGGCATCCTGGGGACGTTTTGTCATGCCCAGCCGATGAAATTGAAGTGAGTATCGACCTGCTGGGTGTAATGCTTTTTCATATACGGTCCGGAACACTCGTGTATCTCAATCCGCCGGATGAACTCCCGTACTGGCAGAAATCGTGCTGTGAGCCGCAGCCCCTGCAGCAAACCAGCCTGGAGAGGATATTCTGCTGTCTCAGTTTGGTGGGTCTACGCTTGCCCTGCCGTCCCCCTGAACGATCGCTCAACGGAGCATCTTGTCTGGCGGGTTCAAACGTCTCTTTTTGCCATTGAAAAGCGGAGTATAAGTCCGGCAGTTGATGGTGTCCATGCCCTCGCCGGTGACGATATAGCGGGTATGGTACTGGGCGAAGGTTTCTTCCAGCAGGATGCCCACCACCAGCCAGTTGCGGCCCAGACGGGAGTGGTCCTTGACCATAAAGGTAGACGCACAGCCCGCCTCCACCTCTGCCATCACTACCGGGATCGGTCGTGCAGCCGAAAGTCACGCCGAAGCACCCATCCACAAAGAATCTGGATTCTGGAAGCCGTTCCGATCCGCTTCCTCTTGCAAAGGCTACACGGTAGGTTCTCTGTGGCTCAATACATACCCCTTTCCCCTCAAAACCGCTGTAAGGCGTTTTTGGGGCAGTTTTAAAAGGCATACCCGGTAATCTTCGTTGAAAGCATTGCTTTCAAGCGGTCATTTCGCTGGCTGGTAGGACGGCTAGTTCTGCCTTAAACCCGGAACGCTCGGCTTTTCCGGGTTTAAGGTCCTGCGAGGTCAGTGCTGGAAATCTACCCCGCGTGATATAGGGCAATCCTTTCTGTACGGCAAACGAAAAAGCCATACGCACATCCAAACTTGGCTACACCCTTTGATGCTTTTCCAACGTTAAATTTCGATCAAAACAGGGATTTCAATTTTCGTAATATAATCGTCAATGGTATCAATCACCATTTCATTAATCCCGATTTCATAGGCATACCCGCAAAGCTGTAAGTGGTTCCGTCCGGCGTATGCAAGGATTTCTTCATAGCGCGCCGGGAGCTTATCCCAATTTCCCACGCAGAACGCCCGCAGATAGGTTCCCCCCGGCTGCTTATGCAGTCCTTTTCTGTTTTGCAGGTTCGGCACTTCAATAAACAGCATGGAATAATCCTCAAACTTCTGTTCATACAAGCTTTGTACTGAAAGCATAGAGCCGTAAGAAGCCTGATACATACGGGGAAGGTGGTATTTTTGTGTTTGCGTGATAATCAGCTCAATTTCATCTTCTATTGATTTTTCCGGCGAAGTAAGTACAGTTGCCAGATAACGCGGCTCCTTCTGGATTAAAGAAATTTCAGACAAATCCAGCTTTAATAGCTCGTCCATATCCATATAGCGGGTGCACAGCTTGGAGCGCACAGCTTTTAAGTCCTGTATGGCCCGATCCAGCTCTGCAATCTTATCTCCCAAAAGCTCCGCCATATTTTCAGCGGATCGGCTTTTCATAAAATTTTGAATATCCTTAATAGGCACCTTCATGTCCCGAAGCAGTAGAATTGTTTCAAGTTCTGTGCTTTGGTAGTAGCTGTAAAACCGATACCCATTTTCTGCATTGATGCTCACAGGCTTAAATAATCCGATTTCATCATACCACATCAGTGTCTTCTTGTTTATCTCGTGTAAGGCGGCAAACTGCCCGATGGTGAACAACATTCTTTTATTTCTCATCATTTTTCAAAACCCCCTTGACCGTCCTGTTACTGTACGGTTTATTATAAACTGTGTCAAGGATAACCGCAAGAAAATAGGGGGGATTTTTTGCAGAACGCAACTGCATACAGCAAACCCGTCACCTTAAAAAATATCCTGAAATTCGCAGTCCCTACGATTGCTATGAGTGTGTTTATGTCGTTTTATACGATGGTAGACGGTCTGTTTGTATCAAATCTAATTGGAACCAACGCCTTGTCCGCAATCAATCTGGTGTATCCGGTCATCGCGCTGGTGACGGCCATTTCCACTATGCTTGCCACAGGTGGCAGCGCGGTCATTATGAAAAAGATGGGGGAAGGAAAACCGGATGAAGCAAAACAGGACTTTACTTTTTTAATTTTGGTAAATGTTCTAGCGGGCCTTGTAATGTGTGGGATCGGCTATCTATTCACGGGAAAAATGTTCAATGCTATGTCCCTGACCGCAGAAGTTTCCGGTTACTGTAAAGAGTATTTAAACCGTTATCTGCTGTTTACCATACCGATCCTGTTAATGAACAATTTTACCCTGTATATGATTGCGGTGGGGAAGGCAACCCTTTCCTTGATTTGTTCTGTCGCTGGCGGCGTGACAAATATTACGATGGACTATCTGTTTATCGCCGTCTTTCATTGGGGGATCGGCGGCGCGGCGATTGCAACCGGATTAGGGTATTCCATTACCACGATTGTGGGCCTGTTCGTGTTCACGAAAAGAAACAGTCTGCTTCATTTTATGAAGCCTGTCTGCCGCTTCAAAGTGCTTGCAAACGCCGTCACAAATGGCTGTTCGGAAATGGCTGCCGCGTTAGTCAACGGCATTGTCACGCTGATGTTTAACTGGGCAATGCTCAAATATGTAGGAGAAAGTGGTGTGGCCGCCATTACGATTATCTCTTATGTACTGACGTTTGTTGGCTCACTCTACGCCGGATATACCTACGGCGTGGCCCCAATGATTAGTTTCTACTATGGGGAGCAGAATCATCAAAAGCTGAAAAAGCTGATCCGTACCAGCCTAAAGATTGTCGGTTCGATTGCAGCCGTAACCGTGATTGTTTCCCTGATTGTTACGGAACCTTTGGTGTCCGTCTTTACCCATCCCGGAAACCCGGTCTACGATCTGGCGGTTGTCGGCAATCGAATTTGTTCGCTGGCGTTGCTTTTTGTGGGTTTCAATATTTTTGCAAGCGGAATGTTTACTGCACTCTCCAACGGGATCATTTCGGCGGTTCTGGCGTTTTCCCGTACCTTTGTGTTTACGGTAATTGCCATGCTGATCCTTCCGGCTCTCTTAGGTGTCACAGGAATTTGGCTGGCAACACCCATCGCGGAGTTCATGGCAATCATCCTTTCAGCGGCCATGTTCTTAAAACATAAGAAGCGTTATCACTATTGATTGGAGGTGTAAGCAGATTTTGAAGCTGATTATTTTATTAGCTGTAATTATAGGAAAATGGCTCCTATGCTTGGGGCTTGGCTTAGGCTTGGTTTTCCTTCTCGTTTGGCTGAAAGGGAAAAAGTTTGGCTTCAATTCCGATAGATGGGACAATTTCTTTCTCACGCTGCCGCCCCAAAAAGTGGAGCGATATGCCATTGGCATTTACTTGACCGCCGCGCTGCTCTCGTCCGGAATCAGCTACCTGTTCCTTGAATGGGCGGGCTTCCGGCACAGCCTTTTGATTGCAGTTGCATTGTTTGCGGTTGGCGGCTTAATCACAGAATATCGGTGGTTCACAAAGAAGCGGGACTATGTACTGAAAAGGTATCAGGAAATTCCACAAACGATTTTAGAAAGAAGAAACGGAGAAAACAAAATGAATGGGCAGATCGTGTTGAGAGAATACCAGAGATCAGACCGCCCGGCGTTGATTGATATTATCCGGGACACATGGCAATATAACAAATTTGCTTCTGAGAAAACAGCAAGGAAGTTGGCAAGGGCCTATCTAGATAGCTGCCTAACCAATCAAACCTTTACACAGGTTGCGCTTGTCGATAAAATCCCAGTGGGAATTATCATGGTGAAAAACCGCCGGGATCACAAATGTCTTCTCCGCTTCCGCCTAAACCTATTCGGTTCGGTTGTCTCATTGTTTTTCTCGAAAGAGAGCCGCATGATTAGTAAAATCTTTTCTAACGTGGAGAAAATCGACGATCAGTTGTTAAAAGACAGTCCGGTTGATTATCAGGGAGAAGTGGCTTTTTTTGTGATCAATGCCAAATACAGGGGAATGGGTTTAGGAAAAAAGCTGTTTGAGGCTGCGCAGGATTATATGAAGGGTCAGCAGATCAGCAGCTTCTTCCTGTTCACAGATACCACCTGTAATTACCCATTTTATGAGCATCGTGGAATGACACGGCGCGGAGAACATACCCAAACCTTTGAGGCAAAGGGTCAGTCTGGAGCATTGACACTGTTTATCTATGATTATCAGATAGAAGGAAGTGAAGATGAAAAGAGCAATTTTTCGGATATGATATATCCCTACGGTACTATTTAGACTCTTTTTTGTTTATACATTTTTGTTCTTCAGACGAGAAGGATTGCTGGCAAAAGCAACACTTATTGCAATCGGGACTGGAATTATTTTATCAGGTATTTCCAGTATATTGAACTGAAAAGGGAAAAACAGGAGGCAATGATGAACCGCTCTTATACAAAACAAATTTCAAAAAATAATGTGGAAGATTTAATAATTACAGGGCTATTTGCGCTTTTCTGTTACGAAAGCGCAGAGAAGGAAATTAACTTTCACCTCATAAAATTGGAGAAGACAAGATGAATTTAAATAGAAATCAGTTCCTGCATTTTGAAGTGGTAAATAACAGAAATCGAAAAGAAGCCGAAGATTTGTCGGTTTTTTCAGAACAATCCGGCTTTATTGAGAGCGTAAGCGAATGTTTGAAGGAAGCGGACGAATTGAAGCTATGGCGTCCTGTTGGCATTTATGACGGCAGTACGCTCATTGGTTTTGCTATGTACGGGTATTTCCCCGAACCTGCTCCGGGACAGCTATGGCTGGATCGGCTGCTGATTGATAAAAAGTATCAGGGCAAAGGGTACGGGAAACAGGCTGTCCTTGCCCTGCTTGACAAGCTACGCACAGAATATCAAAGGGACACTGTATATCTTAGTGTATATGAAAATAATCCCCATGCAATCCAGCTTTATCAACAGATTGGCTTCCACTTTAATGGAGAATACGACACCAACGGAGAGAGGGTCATGGTATACTCTTTTTAAGATTCAACTTTTTCATTCTGTGTCTCCGTTCATTTAAATTCCGCTCCAGCTCCATGAAACCAATCTGATTCGCACTTTATCAAACGTCTTTCTTAACATCCTTATCCTTACGGGCCCATTCCTGTCCGGCTTTTGCTCCTGGGCTGAGTCAGTGTAAAAAACATGTTTGATCAGAGTCTACTTCAAATTTTACCAGGAAAAGCCCATGACTGATTTTGTATATCGTTCCAGTTCCTGCGGATACTAACAGCGAGAAATATAAACACAGGAGGAATCGTGATGAAAGCAACTGGTATCGTGCGCAGGATCGACGACCTGGGCCGCGTGGTCATTCCCAAGGAGATCCGCCGCACCATGCGCATTCGCGAGGGCGACCCCTTGGAGATATATACCGACCGTGAGGGGGGCGTCATTTTTAAGAAATATTCCCAGTTGGGCGGCGTGTCTGACTTCGCTGACCAGCTCTGCGAAGCCCTCAGCCGGACCGCCGGACAAATCGCCGTCATCACTGACCGGGACAGCTGCATCGCCGTGGGCGGTATTCCCCGTCGGGAGCTGGCAGGACGCCGGCTGTCCACCCGGCTGGAATCTCTGATGGAGGGCCGGCAAAGCTGGCAATCCAAGGGAGAGCGCCTGCCGGTCTGTGAGGACTCGGACAAGTACCGGGTGGTCACTGCCGTCCCCATTCTTTCCGAAGGGGATGTGCTGGGATGCGTGCTGTTTTTGTCAGCTGACGACAATACCCGCCTGGGAGAAACCGAGCTGAAGCTGGCTCAGACTGTGGCGGGCTTCCTGGGAAAGCATATGGAAAGCTGAATGGCCATGAAAGAGGCCCTCCGGCGGCAAATACCGTCGGAGGGCCTCTTATCGGATCACAGCAGGCGGACCGTACCAGAGGACACCCGGTGCTCCCGGCCATCCTCTCCCCGCACCAGCAGGGAAAAGTCCTCTCCCACTGACAGGGCGACGCCTTCCAGGGTCTGCTCTCCCGCCTGGAACGCCACTGGCCGGCCCAGCGTCATGCAGTGGGACCGGTATTCCTCCAGGCACTCGGGCTGCCCCCAGGGAAACTTTCGGTAAAGTTCTTCAAATGCCTCCAGAATCCCCACGGCCAGCGTGTTGCGTTCCGTCTCATAGCCCCCCATGGCCAGGGAGACAGCCACATCCTCCAACCCCTGATCTTGAAAATCAGCAACGCTCTGGGAAACATTCACGCCAATGCCTACCACCACAAAGTCCGGTTCCCCGCTCTCCCCCAGCAGGGACAGCTCCGTGAGAATCCCCACCAGTTTTTTCCCGTTCAGATACAGGTCGTTCAGCCACTTGATCTGAGGCTGCGCGCCGCAGGCAGCTTGAATGCCCCGGCGGGCCGCCACCGCCGCCCAGCCGGTAAGGGAAAACAGCGCTTCCAGCTTTACCTTTGGCCGCAGCAGCAAGGACAAGTACAGCCCTTCCCCACGGGGAGAGGAAAAGGACCGGCCCCGGGTGCCCCGGCCTCCGCTCTGCTCTTCGGCCAGCAGGACCGTCCCCTCGACCGCCCCTTGGGCCGCCATGGCCTTCAGCCGGGTATTCGTGGAATCTACACGGTCCTCCACTAATATTTTACCGGAAAACAAGCTGTCCTGGGACAGCTTTCCAGAGAGATACGCTCCAGACAAAATGGGAGGCGTTCCTTCCAGGCGGTAGCCCAGCCGGGGGGCGGAGACAATGGGCCATCCCGCCTGGCGCAAGGCGGAGATCTCCTTCCACACCGCCGCCCGGGTGACAGATAACGCGCCGCTGAGCTTCTCGCCGGATACATATCCCTCCGACCGGGCCAGCAGCTCGATCAGTCGATCCCGTTCCATGGGCATCCCCCCATTTTCCCCCGTCTATTGCCAAACGCTATCCACCACATGGCAAGTCACCTCCAGCCGCTCTCCCTCCCGAAGAACCGTCAGGGAGATGACGCCGCCCACACCCGTCTCATTGATCAGCCGCTTCAGGCTGTAGATAGAATCCACCGCTTTCCCATTGCCCGCCACAATCAGGTCAAGCTTTTGCAGCCCTGCCTCCCTGGCCGGGCCGTCCGGCTCCACGGACTGGACCATCACTCCCGCGGTCCCATCCATCGCCGCCGCAGAGCAGGTGATGCCGATGGCAGGCTGGCAGGTCTCTCCAGTCTCCAGAATATAGTTGATGAATGGCCTTGCGTCCGAGATGGGTATAGCTAATCCCAGCCCCTCCACCAGTGCCTCATCCTCTTTCCCGCTGATCTTGGCCACAGTGATGCCTACAACCTGGCCCTGCTCGTTGATCAAGGCGCCGCCAGAGTTTCCGGAATTCAAAGCGGCAGAGGTCTGGATAAGGTTCATGCTCTTGCCGTCCACATCCACCTCTACATGCAGGGCTGAGATGATGCCGTCCGTCATAGTGCCATAGAGATAGCCCATGGGATTGCCGATGGCGTAAGCTGCGTCCCCGATCTCCAGGAGGTCGGAGTCGCCAAATTGGGCCGCGGTCAGCCCCTCGGCGTCGATCTTTAGCACGGCGATGTCCAACGACTCGTCATAGCCCACCAGTTGGGCATCGTAAGTGGCGCCATCAGACAACAGCATGATCTTGACCGCATCGCCCCCCTCGATCACATGGTAATTGGTCAGGATATAGCCGTCCTCCCGCATGATAACGCCCGAGCCGGCCCCATAGCCCTGCCCGGAGGACATATGAGTGACCACACTGACCACCGAGGGCAGCACCTGTTGATAGATCTCCTGGGCCGGCAGGGCGGAAAGCCGTGTCTCATCCAGCTCCAGCGTCACTCCAAGGCCCACCTCTGCCCGGGGGATACTTAGTTCCGGAGTTTCCTCCTGCGTGGGCTCAGGCCATGCCGGTGCGCTTTGTTCCGGCCGCCCTAAGTCCGCCGCCCACTGTTCCAAGGCCTTCTGGGCAAGAAACCAGCCCGCCGCCATCAGCCCGACCAGCAGCGCCGCCAGCAGCAGGCACACCACCAGGGTTCGCAGCACCCGGCGTTTTTTCTTTTTTTGCCGGGCCTTTTCCGGACGCTGCGTCACCAGAGCGCCTTGGGGCCAGCGGTGGGATAGGTAATTGTCCACAGGGGTGGTCCTCCTTCACTTGAGCTGAAACAGCCCTTCTGCCCTATTCCCAGGACTGCGTCTCCGGGATCGGGAACATTCTACTATGGCTGGCACCCTTGGAAAATGGGTTTTCCAAAACAATTTGTTCCATAGAAGCGTTTTGGGGAACATGCATGGCGAACGCGAAGCCTTTCGAGGTTCATGCTCTGGTGAGTGTAAATGTAAAGGTCGTCTTGCCATCCTGGCTTTCACAGGTGATGTTCTCCTTGTGGCTATTCAGAATGGTTTTGACAATATACAGCCCCAATCCCACACCGTCCCGGTCCTCGCTGCGGGAGTGGTCTGTCTTGTGAAAGCGGTCAAAAATCAGGGACACCTCTTCCGGCGGGATGGTCTCTCCCTCATCACGGATGGACACATAGGCTTTCGCGCCCTTGGTCGTCACCGAGATTCCCAGCGTCCCTCCCTGGCGTGAGAACTTGATGGCATTGTCCAGCAGATTGTAGCATACCTGGGTAATGGCATCCTGGTCGCCCCAGACCTGGACCGGCTCATCGGGCAGCTGGGTATCCACTTCCAAAGCCTTTCCGTTGACCTTGCTCTCCAGACTCACCAAAGTGCGCACCAGAGTCTCGCTGACATCAAACTGCTGCTGGGCCAGCCGCTCGTCGGACTGGAGCCGGGACAGATCCAGCATAGACCGCACCAGCCGGGATAGCCGCCGGGTTTCCGATGAGATAATCTTGAGATACTCCTTTTCCTTCTCTGGCGGAATCGTGCCGTCCAGAATTCCGTCGGCAAAGCCGGCGATGGTGGTCATAGGGGTCTTGAGTTCGTGGGAGACATTGGCCACGAACTCGCTGCGGCGCTGCTCGCTCCTTGCCAGGGAGTCGGCCATGGCGTTGAACGCCTCCGCCAGCTCTCCCACCTCGTCCTTCCGCTTGCCCACGTTAACCCGCACGTCCAGCTCCCCGTGGCCGAATTGACGGGCTGCGGCGGCAATTTCTTTGATGGGCTGGGACTGGTGCAGGCTGGTCACCGAGCTGATGATGGCCGCAATCAGGACCACCGCTCCAGCGGTCACCAGAAAAATGGCGGACAGATCCTGCCACATACCGCTGATCTCCGACGCCTCACAGGAAACCAGCACTAGGCCTTGCAGGAAATTTCCCGTGGTAATCGGCAGGCCTACCAGATAGCGGGGCCTCTCATACATCCCGCCCAGGTTGGTAGCCCCGGCGAAGGATCCTTCCACCACAGAGGATACAATCTGGTCCGGCACAGACCGGCTCTCTAGCTCCATCAGCTCGTTGACACCATCAGTGGCATAGACCACCACACCCTGGGCAGTGCTGATCATGGCGTGGGTATCCGTCACCAGCGCTAGGACGTTCAGCTGCGCCTGAAAGTCCTTCTCCTGCCAGGAGTACTCTCCATTGGCGTTGATGTAGCTGGAGGTATAGGAAGCGATGATATTTGCACTGCGGCTCATGGCGTCCCGCTTCTCTTGGATGGTATATTGATAGCTCAGGGTGGCGAAGGAGGCGCCCAGCATCAGGAAGGACAGCAACACCATCACCGTCATGGTGGCAAACTGCCGGCCGTACATTGTCTTCATGCCTCCACCTCCCTGTCATGGCGCAGCGGGCCAAGCCTCATGAATCGGCTACCTCAAACTTATAGCCCACACCCCACACGGTTTTCAGCGACCACTGATCGGACACGCCCTCCAGCTTCTCCCTCAGGCGCTTGATATGTACGTCTACGGTCCGGCTGTCTCCAAAGTAATCAAATCCCCACACCTCGTCTAATAATTGGTTGCGGGTGAACACCCGGTTGGGGGCGGAGGCCAAGTGGTACAAAAGCTCCAGCTCCTTGGGCGGAGTATCCACCCGCTTGCCGTCCACAATCAGTTCGTAGGAATCCAAATTCACTACCAGCTTATCGAAGGTCAGCTTCTTCTCCGCGCTCGGCCCCTCTTCTCCGGTCCGGCGAAGCACAGCATGGATGCGGGCCAGAACCTCCTTCATCTCAAAGGGCTTGGTAATATAGTCGTCCGCTCCCATTTCCAGACCGGAAACCTTGTCCTCCAGCTCTCCCTTGGCTGTGAGCATGATAACCGGCGTCTTGGAGGTTTCCCGGATTTTCCGGCACACTGCCCAGCCGTCCATCCCGGGCAGCATGATGTCCAACAGCACCAAGTCAGGCTGGAATTGGCGAAACTTCTCTACCCCCACCAGGCCGTCTCCGGCCAACTCACACTCCATCTGCTCCTTCTCCAAATAGATGCGCAGCAGGTCAGCGATATTCTTGTCGTCCTCCACGATCAAAACCTTGATCGGCATAAGCGGCACCCCTTTATCGTGATGTAAAACACAGACGGTTCCATGCTAAAGATTATAACGCCATTCCCGAGATTTGTATAGATAAACTGTAAATTTCGGGGGCTTTCTTCCTCATTTTCCCTCAGAGTACATAGCTGTGGTCCACCTGGATTACAGCGGTGTAGGTTTCATCCTGCTGCCGCAGCTTTTCTTTCAGCCTGTTTATAACCTCTTCATCGGATAATTTCACATCATAAGGCACTACCACATCGAAGATCAGGTTGGTATGCAGCGGACCGGCGGTGATGCGGAAGTCGTGGATGGTGATGGACGGGTCAATCTCCGCGGCCAGCTTCGCGGCCAGCTCCCGCAGACGGTCCACCGTGGGATTGCCGATCTGAATGGGGTCCATGTGAATAACCGCTTCGATGTTGAATTTCCGGCCCAACTCCCGCTCAATGTGGTCGATGACGTCGTGGACCTCCAGAATATCCGCGTCGGCGGCCACCTCCGCATGGACGCTCATCATCCGCCGGCCCGGGCCATAGTCGTGGATCACCAGATCGTGGATGCCCACCACCTGCCGATGGCTTAAGATCACATCCTCGATGGCCTTGACCATGTCCGGCTCCGGGGCCTTGCCCAGCAGAGGGTCCAGAGTATCCCTAGCCGCGCCGAAACCTGCTTTCAGGATAAACACCGCTACCAGCAGACCCAGCCAGCCGTCCAACTGGAGCTTTGTGAAGTGGGTAATGACCAAGCCCAGCAGTACCACGGCGGTGGCTAGGGCGTCGGATCGGGAGTCGGCAGCGGTGGCCGCCAGAGCGTTGGACTGGATGCGCTTTCCCAGCGCGCCGTTAAACCACCCCATCCACAGCTTCACCGCCACAGCGCAGGCCAGGATGCCCGCGGTGAGGGCGGTCAGCTCCGTCTCCTCCGGGTGAAGGATCTTGCCAATAGAGCTTTTCCCCAGCTCCACTCCCACCAATAAAATCATCAGGGAAACCAGCAGTCCAGCCAAATACTCCATCCGTCCGTGTCCAAATGGATGGTGGGCATCCGCTTTCTGCCCAGCCAGTCGGAAGCCCGCCAAGGTGACCACCGACGAGGCTGCGTCGGACAGGTTATTGAAGGCGTCGGCCGTCACCGAGATGGCCCCGGTGACGATGCCTGCTAGCAGCTTTCCGGCAAACAGCAGTAAATTCAGCAGAATACCCACCGCCCCGGCCAATACGCCATACCGCTCCCGTACTGCGGGGTCTCCAGTTTGTGTATAGTTGGGAACAAAGGTGCGCAGCATCCGCTCCAACATGACAAGGCCCTCCTAAATCCCATTCTTCTCAACATGCACTCTGCGCCAGGCAGGCGGAGAGGGAACAGTCCCTATCATACACCAGCCCTAGGGGGGAAAACAACCGTTTTTGAAAAAAGAACTTTCCGCGAAAAGCGGAAAGTTCTAAAGGATAGTGCTACAGTCGCCGCCCCCGCCGGCGGCAGGCTTAAAGGTCAAGGGGCCTCACCCCTCCAAATCCTCCACATACCGCGCCGCAGCCAGACCAGCCACCGCGCCGTCTCCCACAGCAGTGGTCAGCTGGCGGACCGCCTTAGCCCGGCTGTCTCCGGCTACAAACACCCCAGGCAGCTTGGTGCGGCAGTCCTCTCCAGCGGCAAAATAGCCCTCTTGATTCAACTCCACCTGGTTGGAAAATGGTCCGGTCCCCGGCTGCTGCCCCACAGCGATAAACACGCCGTCCACCTCGAGCACCTGGTGTTCCTCTCCGCCGGCCCGGCGCAGGGCCAGCCCGGCAAAAGCCCCATCCTTCCGCAGAAAACTCTCCGGCGCCCAGCCCAGCAGAAACTCCACATTGCCGCGCTCCTCCAGCCTCCGGACCAGGCGATATTCTCCCCGGAACTGCTCCCTGCGGTGGACCAGCGTCACCTGCTGGCAGACTCCGGACAAGAACAGCGCGTCCTGGAGGGCGGTATCCCCGCCTCCCACCACGGCCACGCTCTTTCCCCGGTAAAAGGGCCCATCGCATACCGCACAGTAAGACACGCCCAGCCCGGTGAGCGCCTCCTCTCCAGGCAGGCCCAGGTGCCGGTGGTCCGCCCCAGGGGCAAGCACCAAAGCCCGACCCATCCGCTCTCCGTCCTCGGTATCCACCACATAGCCTCCTTGGCCGGGATGGAATCCCCGCACGGCGGCATATTCCAGCTCCACCCCAAGAGCCTCCACCTGGTCGGCCAGCTGTTGGGAAAATTGGGCGCCGCTCATGCCGGGCAGGCCTGGATAGTTCTCCACCAGAGGGGAATAGACAATCTGTCCGCCGGGGGCGGTCTGTTCCAACACCAATACCGACCGGCCCGCCCGGGCGGCATACAGCGCGGCGGTCAGCCCCGCAGGGCCGCCCCCCGCCACAATGATATCATACATCCTTCATTCCTCCTATCCAAGAGCGGATGCCACTGGGACAGAAAACGGCCCCGGCACCCGGGGCCATTTTCCCATCTGTCTTCCAGTATGCGGCACAGCGCCGTTTTTTATCCCACCTCAGCGGGGCGGTTGTCCTCAATAAACTTTTTCACCGGACCCAGACCCACAGCCTTGACTGCCTCGCCGCCGGTGATGGCCACCAGAGTGGGCGCCTGGCGCACACCGTAACGGGTAGTCAGCTCCGGGTGCTCCTCCGCCAGCACCTTCTGGTAAGGCAGGCCAGCCTGCTGGAGCAGCCGCTCCGCCTGGCGGCAGTTGGGGCAGGTCTGGGTGGTGAACAGCAGCAGGTCGTCCGCCGGAGCAGAGGCGCTTTCCAGCCCCTCCACCGTCACCTGGCTGCCGGCGATGCCCGCCCGGCGCAGGTGGGAACGGGTAAGGTCATATACCTTCCGATCCTTGAACTCCTGGGTCTTGCCGTCGTTCCAGTTCTGCACCGGCCGGTAGTAGCCGGTGATGCGGCTGTACACCTCGGTTTTTTCCCCGCAGATGGGGCAGGTGTACTGCTCCCCGGTGAGATACCCATGGTTTTTGCATACGGAGTAAGTAGGAGACATGGTGTAATACGGTAGCTTGTAGTTCTCCGCAATCTTCCGCACCAAGGTGGCCGCCGCCTTCCAGTCGGGCAGCTTCTCCCCCAGGAAGGCATGGAACACCGTGCCGGAGGTATACAGGGTCTGAAGCTCGTCCTGGACGTCCAGGGCGGAGAAGATATCCTCGGTGTATCCCACGGGCAGGTGGGAAGAATTGGTATAATATGGGGTGCCGTTCTCATTAGCGGTGATGATGTCGGGGAACTGCTCCTTGTCGTGTTTGGCAAAGCGATAGGTGGTGGACTCAGCGGGAGTGGCCTCCAAATTGTACAGGTCGCCGTATTCCTCCTGATAGTCGCTCAGGCGTTCCCGCATATGGTTGAGCACATCCTTTGCAAACCTCTGAGTCTCCTCATGGGTCAGGTCCGCCCGCAGCCACTTGGCATTCAGGCCCACCTCGTTCATGCCGATGAGTCCGATGGTGGAGAAGTGGTTGTTAAAGGTGCCCAGATAACGCCGGGTGTAGGGGTACAGCCCCGCCTCCATCAGCTGGGTAATGACGGTGCGCTTGGTCTTAAGGGAGCGGGCGGAGATGTCCATCAGCTTGTCCAGCCGCTTGTAGAAGTCCGCCTCGTCGCTGGCCAGGTAGGCGATGCGGGGCAGGTTGATGGTGACCACGCCCACACTGCCGGTGGACTCGCCGGAGCCGAAGAAGCCGCCGGACTTTTTCCGCAGCTCCCGCAAGTCCAGCCGCAGGCGGCAGCACATGGAGCGCACGTCGGACGGCTCCATATCGGAGTTGATGTAGTTGGAGAAGTACGGGGTTCCGTACTTGGCGGTCATCTCGAAGAGCAGCTTGTTGTTCTCCGTCTCCGACCAGTCAAAGTCCCGGGTGATGGAGTAGGTGGGAATGGGGTACTGGAAGCCCCGGCCGTTGGCGTCCCCCTCAATCATAATCTCAATAAAGGCCCTATTGACCATGTCCATCTCTTTTTTGCAGTCGCCGTAGGTGAAGTCCATCTCCTCGCCCCCCACGATGGCGGGCAGGTCAGCCAAGTCTCGGGGCACGGTCCAGTCCAGGGTGATGTTGGAGAAGGGGGCCTGAGTTCCCCAGCGGCTGGGGGTGTTCACCCCGTAGACAAAGCACTGGATGCACTGCTTGACCTCCTTCTGGGTCAGGTTGTCCACCTTGACAAAGGGGGCCAGATAGGTGTCAAAGGAGGAAAATGCCTGGGCTCCCGCCCACTCGTTCTGCATGATGCCCAAAAAGTTCACCATCTGGTTGCACAGGGTGCTCAGGTGCTTGGCTGGGGATGAGGTGATCTTACCGGGGATGCCCCCCAGCCCCTCCTGAATGAGCTGCTTCAGGGACCAGCCAGCGCAGTAGCCGGTGAGCATAGACAGATCATGGATGTGGATTTCCGCGTTGCGGTGGGCGTCGGCCACCTCCTGGTCGTAGATCTCACTGAGCCAGTAGTTGGCGGTGATGGCTCCGGAGTTGGACAGGATCAGACCGCCTACAGAATAAGTGACGGTAGAGTTCTCCTTCCCCCGCCAGTCATTGATTTGGAGGTAGTTATCCACCAGATCCTTATAGTTGAGCAGCGCGGAGCCCACATTGCGCACTTTCTCCCGCTGCTTACGGTAGAGGATATAGGCTTTTGCCACATCGGCGTACCCCGCCTCGCTGAGCACTGCCTCCACGCTGTCCTGGATATCCTCCACCGCGATGAGGCCGTCTCTGATCTTGTCCTCGAAATCCGCTGTCACCCGCAGGGCCAGCATATCAATCACGCTGGGGTGGTACTGCTTTTCCAGCGCCTCAAATGCCTTGGTAATAGCCGCGCTGATCTTGCCGATCTCAAACTGGGCGATAGTGCCGTCCCGCTTTGTCACCTGGTACATGATCCAGTCCCTCCCGATATGTTCTCTCCATTTTGATAGAGCGCCGTCCGGTGCTCCGGCCTCAGCACCGCTCCATAGGCCGCGTCAGCAAATACTATGATACCACCAGTCGGAACGACCGTCAATATCTTGTGGTAAAAAATTTTCCATGGCACAAGATAATGGCATCTTGCGCCATGGAATCCGTTCCCGCTCAAACGCCCCGCACTTCGACCCGTTCTACAAAGGGCCGCACCAGACTGGCAAATGCCTCCAGCTCCGCCTTTTCAAAGCCGGACAAGCCGGCCCGCAGCACCGTATCCCGGTCCACAAAGTTCTGGATGTAGTACCGTCTGGCACCCTGAAGCCAGCGGCCGATGGCCTGGAAGGAGGCCGCGTCATGGAGCTGCCGCACCGCAGTGGTGCGGAACTCGTACTCCACATGCCCTTCCAGCAGCCAGGCCACACTGTCCCGGACGGGGGTCAGATCCAGACCGGGCACCCCCACGGTTTCCGGATACCGCTCCGGGCTGTTCTTCACGTCCATGGCCACATAGTCCACCAGGCCCTGTTCCCACAGCCTGACCAGCCGATCCGGATGATTCCCATTGGTGTCCAGCTTCACTGGAAATCCCAAGTTCTTGATGCCGTCCAGCAGGCCGGGCAGGCCAGGGCGCAGCAGCGGCTCTCCCCCGGTGACGCACACCCCGTCCAGCAGGCCCTGCCGCTTGCGGAGAAACTCCAGCAGTCCTTCCTGGTCCATCAGGACCGGCATAGGTCCAGAGAGCAACTCGGAGTTGTGGCAGAAGGGGCAGCGGAAGTCGCATCCCCCCAGAAACACGGTACAAGCTACCTTTCCCGGCCAGTCCAGCAGGGTCATTTTCTGCAGGCCCTGAATATCCACCGCCGTCCCCTCCTTTCTTTTTTCATTGTACCGTTCCAGCGCTCCTGCGTCAAGGGCTGGCCCGCTCCAAACCGCCGTCCCCGGAATAAAAAAGCCCCCGGCATATGCCGGGGGCCCAAAATTTTTACAGAATGGTCAGTTCTCCGTCCCGTACATCCACTGTAAGGGTGGTATCCGGGGCCACATCACCAGCGATGATCTTCCGGCCCACCAGGTTCTCCACCGTGTGCTGGAGATACCGGCGCAGGGGCCGGGCGCCGTACATGGGGTCGTAGGCGGCGTCCAGAATGTGGCTCTTAGCCTTCTCAGTGAGCTCTACCCGCAGGCGTTTGTCCTCCAACCGGCGGTTCAGCCCATTCATCAGCAGGTCAATGATGTGGAAGATGTTGTCCCGGGTCAGGGGTTTGTAGAACACGATCTCGTCCAGCCGGTTGAGGAACTCCGGACGGAAGGATCGCTTCAAAAGCTCTTCCACCTGGTCCCGAGCAGTCTGGCTGATCTCTCCGTTGGGCTCAATGCCGTCCAGTAGGAACTGGCTGCCTAGGTTAGAGGTCAAAATGAGGATGGTGTTTTTGAAATCCACTGTCCGGCCTTGACTATCTGTAATACGGCCATCATCCAATACTTGCAGTAGTACGTTGAACACGTCGGGGTGGGCCTTCTCCACCTCGTCAAACAACACCACGCTGTAAGGATGGCGGCGAACGGCCTCGGTGAGTTGGCCACCTTCCTCATAGCCCACGTATCCGGGAGGCGCCCCGATGAGCCGGGACACGGAGAACTTCTCCATATACTCGCTCATGTCGATCCGAACCAGGTTTTTCTCACTGTCGAACAGCGCCTCGCTCAGAGCTTTGGCCAGCTCGGTCTTGCCCACGCCGGTTGGACCCAGGAACAGGAAGGAGCCAATGGGCTTATCCGGGTCGGCGATGCCCGCCCGGCTTCTCAGGATGGCCTCGCTCACCAGGCGGACCGCCTCGTCCTGGCCCACCACCCGCTGGTGGAGGATGTCTTCCAGGTGCAGCAGCTTCTCCCGCTCACCCTCCATGAGCTTTGCCACAGGGATGCCTGTCCACCGCTCCACAATCCGGGCGATCTCCTCCTCGGTGACCTTGTCCCGGAGCAGGTTGTCCTCCTTGGACCGGGCGGCATAGCCCTCCTGCTCTTCCAGCTGCTTTTTCAGGTCAGGGATGGTGCCGTACTGAAGCTGGGCCGCCTTTTCCAGGTCGTACTCCCGCTGGGCCTTTTCCAGCTGGGCGTTGGCCGCCTCCAGGTCCTCCCGGAGCTTCTGCACCTTGCCGATGGCGTTCTTCTCGTTCTCCCACTTGGCCTTGCCGGCGTTGAACTCATCCCGCAGCTCAGCCAGCTCCTTCTGGATGTCCGCCAGCCGGGCCTTGGACAGCTCGTCATCCTCCTTCTTCAAGGCGGCCTCCTCAATCTCGCATTGGATAATCTTCCGGGAGATCACGTCCAGCTCAGTGGGCATGGAGTCCATCTCCGTGCGGATGAGAGCGCAGGCCTCGTCAATGAGGTCGATGGCCTTGTCGGGCAGGAAACGGTCGGTGATATAGCGGTCGGAGAGGGTGGCGGCGGCCACGATGGCCCCGTCGGTGATCTTGACGCCATGGAACACCTCATAGCGCTCCTTCAGGCCACGTAAAATGGCGATGGCGTCCTCCACCGTGGGCTCATTCACCATAACGGGCTGGAACCGCCGCTCCAGAGCGGCGTCCTTCTCGATATACTGGCGGTACTCGTTGAGGGTGGTTGCGCCGATGCAGTGCAGCTCTCCCCGGGCCAGCATGGGCTTTAAGAGGTTGCCCGCGTCCATAGCGCCCTCGGTTTTGCCTGCGCCCACAATGGTGTGCAGCTCATCGATGAACAGAATAATCTGCCCTTCAGACTTCTTCACCTCATTGAGCACAGCCTTCAGCCGCTCCTCAAATTCGCCCCGGTACTTGGCGCCAGCCACCAGGGAGCCCATATCCAGGGCAAAGATGGTCTTGTCCTTCAAACCCGCGGGTACGTCCCCTTTGACAATCCGCTGGGCCAGCCCTTCGGCGATGGCGGTTTTGCCCACGCCTGGCTCGCCGATGAGCACGGGGTTATTCTTGCTCTTTCGGGACAGTATGCGAATGACATTCCGGATCTCGTCATCCCGTCCGATCACCGGGTCCAGCTTGTTGGCCCGAGCCTGTTCCACCAGGTCGGTGCCGTATTTTTTCAGGGCCTCGTAGGTTTCCTCCGGGTTGTCGGTGGTCACCCGCTGGTTCCCCCGCAGGGCGGCCAGGGACTGCATCACCCGGTCCTTGTCCACGTTGTAGGTCTTGAACAGGGACTTCAAGCTGCTCTCGGCGGTGTCGATCAGGGCCAGCAGGATGTGCTCCACCGACACATACTCGTCCTTCATGCCGGAGGCGATGGACACGGCGGTGTTCAGCGCCTTGTCCACCCCACTGGAGATATACACCTTGTCCGCCTCCCGGCCGGCACCGGACACCTTGGGCAGCTTCTCCACCTCGTGACGGGCAGCGGCCTGGAATGACTCCACCGTCAGCCCCATGTTGGTGAGCAGCTGGGGGATGAACCCCCCCTCCTGCCCGATGAGGGCGCACAGCAGATGGGGCTGCTCAATCTGCTGGTTGCCGTATTCCACGGCCAGGGACTGGGCGGCCTGGATGGCCTCCAGGGATTTCTGGGTAAATTGATTCATGTTCATGGTATCTCCACACTCCTCTCGGGCCGGGTATCCCCGGCCCCGAACTGTTGTTTGAGTTTAGTATACCTCTTTTCTGGGTTTTTTCATGAACTCATTGTAAACAATTAGCACTCTTGTGTCAAGAGTGCTAAATTCACACTTCCCGTCATTTTGCATAGTGACAATGCTGCCGGAATGTAGTATGATGACCCGTATTGATTCGACAAAAAGGAGCGTTCCCATGAAAATCGCCATTCTCGGAGACCGGAAGCGGTACGAGGCGTATCTCCCCCCCTTCGTCCACGACCTGCCGGTGGAGCTGACCTTTTTCTCCCCCTCTGCCCCGTCCCGCCAGATCCTGGCCCAGTCCCCCGATGCCCAAGTCATCCTGGCCGACGCCATCGCCCCGGTGGGGGCGGAGCTGATCCACGGCCTGCCCCGGCTCCAACTCATCCACTCCGACGGGGTGGGGTACAACGCCATCGACCTGGATGCCGCCCGGAGGCGGGGGGTCTATGTGTGCAACTGCAAGGGCTGCAACGCCGACGCGGTGGCCGAAATCGCTGTGATGCTCATGCTCATGGTCACCCGCCGGGCCGTGCAGGGCTACCGGGCAGTGATCGAGGGCCGCCAGATGGCTTATAAGGAAGCCGTCATGGCCGCGGCAGTACCTGAGTTTGCCGACCACTCTGTGGGCCTGGTGGGCCTTGGGGATATTGCCAAGGCCACCGCCCGGCGGCTGGCCCCTTTCGGCAACCGACTGTATTATTACACTCCCCACCGCCGCTCCCCCCAAGAGGAGAGGGAGTGGAACATCACCTATCTGCCCTTGGACGAGTTGGTCGGAACCTGTGACATTCTCTCCCTCCACTGCCCCGTCACGCCGGAGACGGAGGGGATGGTCAACCAGGCTCTCCTGTCCAAAATGCACCCCGGCTCCTACCTGGTGAACACCAGCCGGGGCCAGTTGGTGGACAACCAGGCCGTCCGGGACGCCCTGCTGTCCGGGCATCTGGCTGGAGCGGGCTTCGACACCCTTTGGCCTGAGCCCACCCCCGCCGACCATCCCCTGGTGGACCTGCCCCCACAGGTGCGGGACCGGGTGGCCTACCTGCCCCACATCGGGGGCAACACCGGCCCCGCTTTCCGGCGGGCCTACGCCGCCGTATGGGACAATGTCCGCCGGGTGCTGGACGGTGAGAGGCCGGCCAACATCGTCAACGGCCTGTGACTCTTTCCTGATTCCGGAATGATCGAGAGGTGAAATTCCCCCATGACCAGGACCAACGACCTGGGCCGGGACGCCCTGCTGCCGCTGGTACTGCGGCTGGCTGTCCCCACCATGCTGGCCCAGTTCGTCAGCGTGCTCTATTCGATTGTTGACCGCATCTTTATCGGCAACATCCCGGAGATCGGCTCTATCGCCCTGGCGGGAGTCGGGGTGTGCGGCCCCATCGTCACCCTCATCTCCTCTTTCGCAACCCTGGTGGGGCTGGGCGGTTCTCCCCATGTGGCCATGCGTATGGGCGCGGGGGACCGGGCCGGGGCGCACCAGTTGCTGGCCAACTGCTTTCTCCTGCTCGCCGGCCTGGCCGCGGCTCTCACCGCCCTGTTTCTCCTGTTCCGGGAGCCGCTGCTCATGCTCTTCGGCGCCAGCGCCCAGTCCTTCCCCTACGCCAACACCTATATGACCATCTACACCGCCGGCTCCTTCTTCGCCATGATGGCCGCCGGGATGAACAGCTTTCTCATCTGTCAGGGCCGCTCCGGCCTGGGCATGGGAACGGTGGCGGTGGGGGCGGTGATGAATATCGCGCTGGACCCCATCTTCATCTTCGGCTTCGGCTGGGGGGTGGCCGGGGCCGCCTGGGCCACCGTGCTGTCCCAGGCGGCATCCTGCGTCTTTGTGCTGGCCATGCTCCGCCACAGGTCCATGCCCATCCGTCTGGAGCCGGACAAGCTGTCCCCGGCGCTCATGGGCAAGGTGCTGCTCTTTGGCCTGACCCCCTTCCTCACCATCTCCCTGGACAGCGTCATTCTCATCGTGCTCAACGCCGTGCTCCAGTCCCGGGGCGGTCCCGGCACAGGGGATACGCTGGTGTCCTGCAACACCATCGTGCAGAGCTATATGCTCCTGATCACCATGCCCATGGGGGGCATCACCGGCGGGTGCCAGCCCATTGTCAGCTACAACTATGGCGCGGGCAACACCGCCCGCATCCGGAAGGCCATCCGGTACGTGCTGCTGCTGTGCCTGGCCTTTACCGCGGGGATGACGGTTATCACCTTCACCCTCTCCCCTCTGTTCGTCCGCCTGTTCACCAGTGACCAAGCCCTCGTCCCCCTGACGGTGAAGTACATCCGCCGGTTCTGTCTGTGCGCCGTCCCTCTGGCCGCTCAGTACACTGCGGTGGACATGTCCACCGCTCTGGGCCGGGTGCGCCACTCCCTGTTCTGCTCGGTGAACCGGAAGGTCTGGTTCACTGCGCTCACCCTGGCCCTGCCCGCCCTGCTGGGGGCGGCGGACGCCGCCTTCTGGGCTGAGCCCATTGTAGACCTGGGCTGCGCGGCGATCACCTCCTGCCTGGTGTTCACCACCCTGCCGGACTTTCTCCGCCGCCGGGAGCTGGAGCAGACGTTATCCTAACCCACAACGCAGAAAGGGACTGCGCGTTCATTCCGTGCAGTCCCTTTCTGGTTTTTCTCAGCCGGTCCGGTGCTCTCCCTGACGGTCCTCGTACCGCTCCACCAGGTCGGCCAGAGTGGTGCGGTCCACCACCTGGGACACCGCCCGGTGGATCTCCCGCCACAGCTCCACGGTGACGCACTCACCGCACCGCTCACAGAAATCCGCGTCAGTGGCGCACTCCACCGGGGCCAGATCTCCCTCCAGAGGGCGCAGGATCTCCCCCACGGTATACTCCTCCGGCCGCCGGGTGAGCAGATACCCCCCTCCGGCCCCCCGCATGGAACGGACCAGCCCCGCTTTGGACAGGGGCGTGACGATCTGCTCCAGATATTTGTCGCTGAGTTGCTGCCGCCGGGACACATCCTTGAGGGAGACGGGAAGCCCGTCCCCGCCATGGACCGCCAGGTCCAGCATCAGCCGCAGGGCATACCTGCCTTTGGTGGATATCTTCACAGTCATCACCTCAGTATTTGTTCTATCATAAAAATACCACATATTCAGTAGGATTTCAAGAGCCTGTCAATTTCCTTTCTTTGTCCTATTTTGAGAAAATTTTAAGGAATCTTTATTTGACCTGAGCTTCTGGGAATGATAGACTGGAAGCAACACATGACCGGGGAGTGTGGTCCATGGATAAAAAGCTGTTCAAACATCTTATTTTGCTCATCACCTACGCGGTGGTGCTGGTGGTGGTCATCGTCAAGATCGACACGGTGGCCGGGTGGCTGAGCGCGATTCTCTCCGCCTTTCAGCCTCTGTTCATCGGCTTTGCTGTGGCCTTTGTTCTGAACCGTCCGTGTAACTTCTTCGCCCGGCTGTATGAAGGCCACCTGCCCGGCAGGACCCGGCAGGCTGCGCGGCCTCTGGCGGTGGTCACCGCCTATGTAATCCTGCTGGCCATCCTGGCAGTGCTCATCTCCCTAGTAGTGCCCGAGCTGATCAACAGCTTGCAGACCTTTGTCAACAACATGGGCACCTATGCCGCCAATCTTCAGGGGTTGTACGACTGGGTGGTGCAGACCCTGGACCTGGAAGCTCTGGCCGACCTAAATCTGTCCGCCATCATCAACGACACGCTGAACAAGGTCCTCTCTGGCGTACTGGACGCCCTGACTACCACCGTTCCCCACCTCATTTCCATGACCGGAGTGGTAGTCTCCGCTGTGGTTACCGGCGTGCTGGCCCTGGTGTTCTCTATTTACATGCTCATCGGCGGGCCCCGGCTCACCGCCCAGTGCCGCCGCCTGGCAATCACTTACCTGCCAGGCCGGGTGGCCGATCCTCTGCTGTCTGTCACCCGTCTGACGGCGGATACCTTCACCCGCTATGTCTCCGGCCAGCTCACTGAGGCGTGCATCCTAGGTGTTCTGTGCTTTTTGGGCATGTGCCTGTTTCAGTTTGACTATGCCCCCCTCATCTCTGTCATCATCGGCGTGTCTGCCCTGATTCCGGTGGCCGGCGCCTACATCGGCGCGGCAGTGGCGGTGTTGCTGCTGGTGATGATCGAGCCTATGCAGGCGGTGTGGTTTCTCATCTTCCTGGTGGTCCTCCAGCAACTGGAGGGCAACATTATCTACCCCCGGGTGGTAGGCACCAGCCTGGGCCTGCCCGGCATCTGGGTGCTGGCGGCGGTCACTGTGGGCAGCAGCCTGCTGGGCTTTGTGGGCCTAGTCATCAGCGTACCTGTCACGGCTGTGCTCTACACCCTGCTAAAAGGGGACTTGGCACGGCGGGGGGCGGCTGCTTCCGGTGCGGACACGGCTGGCGGCGAAAACGGCGGAAAGGGATCTGGCAGCCCCTCCTGATTGCCGTCTGCCAAGCAGGCCCCCAACTGTTTTGTCCCTGCAATAAAAAGAGGACCGGCTATGCCGGTCCTCTTTATTACCCTTGGCTGTACCGGGCCAGAAACTGCCTGGTCCTGGCCTGCTGGGGATTTTCGATGACTTCCTTGGCGCTTCCCTGCTCCACGATAACCCCCTCGTCCATAAAGATGACCTGGTCGGCCACATCCCGTGCAAAGGCCATCTCATGGGTGACAATAATCATAGTGGTCTTTTGCTCAGCCAGAGTGCGGATGACCCGCAGCACCTCGCTGGTAAGCTCTGGGTCCAAGGCGGAGGTGGGTTCGTCAAAACACAGGATATCCGGTCCCAGCGCCAGAGCCCGGGCGATGGCCACCCGCTGCTGCTGTCCACCGGACAATTGACCGGGATAGAAGTCCGCCCGCTCGGCCAATCCCATCTGGGCCAGCAACTCCCGGCCTTCCGCCTCAATCCGCCCCAGGTTCTCTTTTTTATGCGCCTTGAAATCGTGCTGCTCCCGGGCCAGCAGCTCTTTGGCCAGGGTCACGTTTTTCAGTGCGGTATACTGGGGGAACAGGTTGAAGGACTGAAACACCAGCCCGAAATGAAGTCGTTTTTTCCGCACTTCGCTCTCCCGCTGAGTGGCGGGGTCGGCGGCGTCGAAGACGACCGAGCCATTAACCGAGATAGTCCCCTGATCCGGTGTCTCCAGAAAATTCAAGCACCGCAGCAGAGTTGTTTTACCGCTACCCGATGAGCCGATGATGGCCAAGGTCTGTCCCCGCTCAAGGGAAAAGCTGATGTCCTCCAGCACCCGGGTGGTGCCGAAGTGCTTTTCCATATGCTGTACATCCAGGACCGACATGGTATGTCCTCCCTCTCTCACTGGAAGTAGTCCAGCTTTTTCTCGATTCGGTTAAACAGAATGGTCAACAGACCGTTGAACACCAAAAAATAGACGCCAGTGAAAAACAGCGGCCAGATGAGGCCCGAATAGCCGTGGGAGCTCTTCATAAAGGCGTACCCCGCCCAGATGACCTCCTGCAGGGAGACAATGCGGGCGATGGAGGTATCCTTGACTAACGTAATAATCTCATTGGACATAGGCGGGACGATGCGTTTGATCATCTGCAGCAGTGTGACCTTAAAAAAGATCTGCCGCTTGGTCATGCCCAGCACCAGCCCCGCTTCCTGCTGTCCCCGGGGCACGCCTTGGATGCCACCCCGATAGATCTCAGAAAAATAACAGGCGTAGTTGATGATGAAGGCCACGGCGGAGGCCACGAACCGTCCAGACTCCCCGCCGGGCCAGGGGCTTCTGTCCATTACCATGCCAGGGACATAGAAGATGATGTAAAGCTGGAGGATGAGGGGGGTGCCCCGGATGACCCACACCACCGTCCGGGTCAGCCAGCGCAGGGGGGCAAAGCGGCTCATGGAGCCAAAGGACACCACCAGGCCCAGAGGGGCCGCACACACCAGCGTTACGGCAAACAGCTTCAGCGTCTGAACAAACCCTTGGTTCAACGCCTGAACCACCGTCCAGAACAGAGTCATATCCATAGGTACCACTCCCTTGCGGATGTTCTCCGTCTTTTCTCCTTACAGCCTTGACCGCAGGGGGCTCAGCGCCCCCTGCGGTCAAGGCCATATCTCGTCAAATAGTGCCGATCACTGCTCGATGAGTTTGTCGGCAATGTTGTATTTGTCAGCGATCTTCTGCATCTCGCCGCTGGCATACTGCTCTTGGAAGAACTGATTCAGTTCCGCCGCCAGGTCAGATCCCTTGCGGAAGCCCACGCCGTACTCCTCGCTGTTGAGCTGAACGGTATAGGCTAGGTCTTCATAGCTGGTGCCCTCGCCGGTCATGGCCGCAGCCATCAGATAATCGACCACCGCCGCATCGGATGTGCCGGCGGCCACCTCCATCAGTGCGGTAGCCTGGTCCTGGACAGGGGTGTAGGAATAGCCCAGCCGGTCCAGTTCCTCCTGTCCGGCAGAGCCGTTTTCCACGGCAAACTGCAGGTCAGCCAGGCTCTCCTCGGTCTGATAGTCGCCGGCCTTGTCAGCAGGTACGATGACCACCTGTCCGTTGCTGAAATAGGGGTTGGAGCACTCCATGGCCGTCAGCACGTCCTCAGTGAGGGTCATGCCGTTCCACACCACGTCCACAGTCTTGCCCTCCAGCTCCATCACCTTGCTGTCCCAGTCAGCAATGACCTGGAACTGGGCCTCCACGCCCAGGCTCTCAGCAAAGGCTCTGGCCATATCCGCATCAAACCCAATCCAGTTGCCGTCGGCATCGGTGTAGTCCATGGGTTCAAACTCCGTGATGCCCACCACTAAGGTGCCCTTTTCCTGGATATAGGCCAGGTCGCTGTCCCCGGAGTTGTCGGACTCTTTCCCGTCCTGACCGGAACAAGCAGCTAGGCCCAGGGCCATAGACAGGGCCAGCAACAGTGCAAGTATCTTTTTCATTCCAATGTCCTCCTTGTGGGTCAGCCATCGGCGGACCCGTCATCCTCATTACTTTAGCATAGTAGCACAACACTCCAATAATGTAAATAGTTTTCTGCCCCGGCACTTCGTTTTCATGCACAATGACAAAATTCACACCCTTGCCACTGGATTTCTTTCATGCTACAATAAATCTATCTTATTTGTGTAACTAACATTTTGGAGGGTATTTTACTATGGCTTATAAGATTCTCGCAATTAATCCCGGCTCTACCTCCACCAAGATCGCCCTGTTCGAGGGCGACCAGGAGATCTTTAAAAAGAACGTGGTCCATGAGGCTGTCGATCTGGCCAAGTACGCTACGGTGGCCGACCAATTGGATTACCGGGTAAACACCATTTTGTCCGTCTGCTCCGAGCAGGGGGTAGACCTGGCCAGCTGTGACGCCTTTGTGGGCCGCGGCGGCGGTCTGAACTCCTGCCCCGGCGGGACTTACGAGGTCAACGAGACCATGCTGGCCCACGCCAAACGCGGCGGCGGCAACCACCCCGCTTCCCTGGGCTGCCAGATCGCCCAGAAATTTGCCAGCCAGTATGGCAAGCGGGCTTTCATCGTCAACGCCCCCGATACCGACGAGTTCCAGGACGTGGCCCGGGTCACCGGCCTGCACGACGTGTTCCGCACCGTGTCCATCCACGCCCTGAACCAAAAGGAAACCGCCATCCGGGTGGCCAAGGACCTGGGCAAGACCTATGAGACGGCCAATTTCATCGTCTGCCACATCGGCGGCGGCGTATCCATCACCGCCCACTGCCAGGGCAAGATGATCGACTCCAACGGCATCATCAACGGCGAGGGGCCCATGGCCCCCACCCGCTCCGGCGCCCTGCCTGCGGTGGACCTGATGGATCTGTGCTACTCTGGCAAGTGGACCCGGGACGAGATGTACAAGCGCATCACCAAGTCCGGCGGCTTTGTGGACCACCTTGGCACCTCTGACGCCATCGAGGTCAACGAGATGATCGCCAAGGGTGACAAGTACGCCAAGCTCATCTATGACGCTTTCCAATATCAGATCGCCAAGGAGATCGGCGCCATGGCCGTGGTGCTCAAGGGTAAGGTGGACGCCATCGTCCTCACCGGCGGCATCTCCCACGACAAGGGCCTGGTGGCCAATCTCACCGAGCAGGTGGGCTGGATCGCCCCCATCGAAGTCCGGGCCGGCGAGTTTGAAATGGAGGCCCTGGCCGCCGGCGGCTGCCGCGTCCTGGCCGGCGAGGAGCAGGCCAAGGTATACACCGGCGAGAAGGTGTTCACCAATTTCGACTATCTCAAGCAGTAACATGTTCAGCCCAATGCGGAGTGGGAGCCAGGCGGCTCCCACTCCCTTATCTTAAATCAATCTCAAAGGAGGACCATCCCAATGAGCTACAAAATTTTCGCCCTGAATCCCGGCTCTACATCCACTAAAATCGCCATGTTCGAGGATGACAAGCCCGTTTTTATCACCAAGGCAGTCCATACCGCCGAGGAACTGGCCAAGTATCCTAAAATTGCCGACCAGCTGCCCTATCGCCGTCAGACCATTCTGGACGCGGTGGCCGCCCAGGGCGCCACTCTGGAGGGGGTGGACTGCTTTGTGGCCCGTTGCGGCGGACTCCAGCCCTGCGAGGGGGGCGTATACGCCGTCACCGACAAGGTGGTAGCCGACTGCTTCTCCGGCTACACCGTCCATCCAGCCATCCTAGGCGGCAAGCTGGCGCAGTCCTTTGCGGAAGAATTCGGCGGCACCGCCCTGCTGCTCAATCCCCCAGACACGGATGAATTCCAGGATGTGGCCCGGGTCACCGGTCTTCACGATGTCTACCGCACCAGCAACGTGCACATGCTCAACCAAAAGGAGACCGCCATCCGGGCTGCAGCGGAACTGGGCAAAAAGTACGAGGACTGTAATTTCGTAGTGGCCCATATTGGTGGTGGAGTATCCGTCACCGCCCACCGGAAGGGCAAAGCGGTAGACTCCAACTCCATCATCATGGGGGAAGGCCCCATGACCCCCACTCGGGCCGGCGCCCTGCCCGCCATCCCCTTCATGGACCTGTGCTACTCCGGCAAGTGGACCCGGGATGAGATGTATGACCGGCTGATCAAGTCCGGCGGCTTTGTAGACCTTCTGGGTACCTCCGAGGCCACCGACGTCACCGCCATGATCGACAGCGGCAACAAGTATGCCGAGCTGGTGTACGACGCCTTCATCTACCAGATTGGCAAGGAGATCGGCGCCATGGCCGCGGTGCTCCACTTTGACGTGGACGCCATCCTGCTGGGGGGCGGCATCGTCCACGACAAGCGTGTGGTAGACGGGCTGACTCAAATGTGCGGCAAAATCGCTCCCATCCGCGCTTATCCTGGTGAGTTTGAGATGGAAGCCCTGGCCGCCGGCGCTCTCCGGGCGCTCCGGGGCGAGGAGCCCATCAAGACCTACACCGGAGTCAACGTGTTCCAGGGCTTCGACCACCTCAAGCCCTGAGCTTATTCTCTTGTCTCCATCCCAGGGCCCCTGTGCGCGCTTGCGCCCGGGGGTCCTGTCCTTACTATCTTTCTGAAAGGAGACGCGCTATGCGCATCGTCATTCTGGACGGCTCCGCCGCCAACCCCGGTGACCTGTCTTGGACCCCCATCGCCCAGTTGGGAGAGCTGGTGGTCCATGATTTTACCCAACCGGAGCAGACCATCCCCCGGCTCCAGGGGGCCCAGGTGGCCCTGACCAACAAGACCGTGCTGAACGAGGCGGTGTTCGCCGCCTGCCCGGATCTGCGGTATGTGGGGGTGCTGGCCACGGGGTACAATGTGGTGGATCTGGCCGCCGCCCGGGCCCGGGGCATTCTAGTGACTAACATCCCCGCCTACTCCACCGATTCAGTGGCCCAGTTCGTCTTTGCCCTGCTGCTGGAGCTGTGCTCCAAGGTGGCCCTCCACGACCAGGCGGTGCGGGACGGGGAGTGGGCCCGGGCCAACCAGTTTTGTTTCTGGAAGGCCCCCCTCGTGGAGCTGGCGGGCAAGACCATGGGGCTGGTGGGCTATGGGAACATCGGCTCCGCCGTGGCCAGGATTGCCCTGGCCTTTGGGATGCAAGTCCTGGCCTGCACCCCCCACCCGGAGAAAGCGGCCTCCCTGTCCGGCGTGGCCTTTGCCAGCTTGGATGAGGTGCTCGCTCAGTCCGACGTGGTCAGCCTTCACTGCCCCCTGTTTGACTCCACCCGCCGCCTTATCCGGGCGGAAACCATCGCAACAATGAAGGATGGAGCCATTCTCATCAACACCTCCCGGGGCCCTGTGGTGGACGAGGCTGACTTGGCCGCCGCCCTGACATCTGGCAAGCTGTCCGCCGCGGCGGTGGATGTGCTCTGCCAGGAACCCCCGGCGGACGGCAGCCCCCTCATTGGCCTTTCAAACTGTATCGTCACCCCACACATCGCCTGGGCGCCTCGTGAGGCCCGGCTTCGCCTGCTGGACGTGGCGGCGGCCAACCTGCGGGGGTGGCTGGCGGGGGAACCGCAAAACGTGGTTTCGTAGCTGTGTGAAGCCTTGGTCTAAGGGTTTCGCCCCTGGCCTTCGTCTCCCTTTGTGCCTGCAGAACATAGGGTTCTGCAAGGCGAACCCTTGTAGAAGGAGCGCCTTCCCGCCTCATTTCTTTCCCATGACGTAGTTGGTCAGCCATACGCCCCGGCGCTCCACCTGCTGCTCCCGCAACACCCGGTAGCCCCGCCCCTCGAAAAAGGGCCGGGCGGTGATGGAGGCGTGGGTGGTGATGGGCCCGGATGCCGCCCTCTCTAGGGCGCCGCACAGGGCAGTGGCGATTCCCTCCCCCTGGTGGTCTCGGTGAACGTACAGCCGGTCCAGATAGCCCCGCTCCACGTCCAAATCCCCAAATCCCACAATCTGCTCCCCTTCCACGGCCACCAGGGTGTGGTGGGCCTGGAAGGAGCGGTCCCACTCCGCCAGATCCACCTCCCCTGTGGCCCAGGCACACAGTTGCTCCGGGGTGTAGTCCCGGGCGTTTACCGTGTGCACCGTATCATAAAACAGCTGCGCCATTTCTGCGCAATCCGCCGGATCGTAGGGCCTCAGTTTCATATCCATGTCTCCTTTTCCCCGGAGCGGTTTTTCCGCTCTGGTCATCTGTGGAAAACTATGATATACTACTTTCCGTCAAATGACAAATCCCTGACCTTCAAGGAGTGTTCGATATGGAAATTTCCCTCAAGGCCCTGGTGCTGGCCGCCGGCAAGGGCACCCGCCTGCACACCGAAGGGGTGGACCTGCCCAAGGTGCTGCGCCAGGCGGCGGGCCGCCCCCTGCTGGCCTATGTGCTGGACGAGCTGTCCTTCCTCCCGGTGGAGGACACCATTTTGGTGGTGGGCTGGATGAAGGACAAGGTGCTCGCCGCCTTCCCCCAGTACCCCCACGCTGTCCAGGAAGAGCTCAACGGCACC
>ERZ836441.584-NODE-584-length-41680-cov-17.161225_pt1 | contig 41680 bp, 35 predicted proteins | sample MGYA00519686_ERZ836441 | MGnify/ENA primary metagenome ERZ836441 (study PRJEB31850, sample SAMEA3708800) | human gut metagenome | biome: human gut; feature: human-associated habitat; material: faeces | place: China | collected 2014 ...
TAATGATAAAACGCCAGTCCTCGTGTTTTGAGAACTGGCGTTCTTTGACAAGCTGGGCTGCCGCAGATCCAGCTGGATCTGCGGCAGCTTTTTTTGTTTTGACAGGAAACCTTTTCCCCCTCTCCTCCGTCTAATTCAACGGGAACCCGCTCCGGCCGCCTTCTTAAGGAAATCTTAAAGCATTTTGTAACTGGCTTGTAATTGCCTTTCCTTCCACCCCCACCGTATAATAGAAGCAGCAACTCAGAGCCCATGTGTCCCTGTACGGTGTTTTCCCTGCCGCGCTCCGCCGGACGGCCACCATCTCTTAACAATATCAGAGGAGGATACTCTTATGCCAGACGCCACTCTCACCCAGCCCAGCAACGCCGCACCCCCTGCGCCCCCCGCGGGAAAGCCCAAGAAGCCCGCCAGCAAAAAGCAGATGCGCCGCATCGCCATCGCATCCGTCACCGCCGCCGCGCTGGCGGTGGGCGGCTACTTCCTGTACCGCTTTCTGACCAAGAACGACTCCGCCGGGGCAGAGATGCAGACTGTGGTGGCCGACTACGGCTCTATCCAGAGCAAGGCCTCCGGCAGCGGCAACGCCAAAGCAAAGGAGAACGCCGCGATCACCCTGTCCGCCGGAGGCACCGTGCGTGAGGTCTTTGTGGCCGCCGGAGACACCGTCACCGCCGGACAGCCCCTCTACACCATTTACAGCCAAAGCGCCCAGGACGAGGTCTCCACCGCTCAGGAGCAGCTGGACGGCCTGAACAAGGATATGAAGGCCCTGCTGGAGGACGCCAATAACCTCACCGTCCGTGCCCCCTTCGCCGGCAAGCTGCTCAGCGTGAAGGACTTCGACCCTGACCAAGACATCACCAAGGGAGAGACTGTGGCTACCCTGGTCAATGACAAAAAGCTGAAGCTGTCCCTGTACTTCAGCTATGCCCACGAGGGGCAGATCCGCACCGGCCAGTCAGTCAATGTCTCCATCCCCTCTGTAATGGCCAACCTCACCGGAACGGTGGAAACCATCCACAAGGTCAACTACATATCCCCCGAGGGAGCCGTTCACTTCGAGGCGGTCATCGTCTTTGACAACCCCGGGACCCTCACCGCGGGCATGGAGGCCTCCGCCTCCCTCACCGCCTCGGACGGCACCGCCATCTATCCCTATCAGAACGGGAAAACAGAATACTATGAGACCCGCGAGATCGTCACCAAGGCCGCCGGCCCCCTGGTGTCCAAGGGAAACCTGCACGACTACGCCAATGTCTCCGCCGGCGAGGCCCTGCTCACCATGGGCTCCGACACCATCGACCTGGACATCCGCTCCAAGCAGAAGGAGCTGGATGACGCCCAGACCAAGCTGGCCGACGCCCAGAAGGCCCTGGCCAACTTCAACGCCGTCTCCCCCATCGACGGCACTGTCACCTCCATGAACCTTCAGGTGGGGCAGGAGGTGAAAAGCGGCGACACCGCCGTGATGATCTCCAACAACACCACCATGCTGGTGGACATCACCGTGGACGACCGGAACATCTCCTTCATCAACCAGGGCATGACTGTGGAGCTCACCGACTACAACCAGAACGTCTTTATGGGCACAGTCACCTCCATCAACATGGGGGGCGCGGAGTCCAAAAACGGCATGACCACCTATCCGGTCACCCTGGAGGTGGACAACTCCGCCGGCACCCTGTATGACGGGGCATGGCTGGACTACTCCTTCGTCACCAGCGAGGCAGACAACTGCATCGTCGTCCCCTCCCAGGCGGTCATCTATGTCAGCGACACCGAGGGCAACCCCTATACCGTGGTCTTTGTCCAGGCGGAGGAAAAGCCGGAAAATGCCATCGATATCGAGATCCCCGAGGTCATGGAGGGGGAGACTCCCCAGTACCCCAGCCCGAAGGACGGCTTCTACCCCGTCCCGGTGACCACCGGCCTGTCTGACAACTACAATGTGGAGATCAAAGAGGGCCTCCAGGGCGGCGAGACGGTGTTCCAAGCCTACATCGTGGAACAGGCCTGGGGCTGAGGCGAGGAACTGCCATGCTCATAGAGATCAAAAATATTTATAAAATCTACAACGAGGGCAAGGAGAGCGAGGTCCGGGCCCTGGACGGCGTGACTTTGTCCATCGACCGTGGGGAGTTCGTGGCCATCATCGGGGCCTCCGGCTCGGGCAAGTCCACCCTGATGAACATTCTGGGCTGTCTGGATGTTCCCACCTACGGGGACTACATCCTCAACGGCACCGACGTCACCGACCGGACCGACCGGCAGCTGGCCCACATCCGCAACAAGGAGATCGGCTTCATTTTCCAGGGCTATAACCTGATCCCCGCCCTCACCGCCTATGAGAATGTGGAGCTCCCCCTCATCTATCAGGGGATCAGCGTGTTCCAGCGGAAGGAGCGGGTCATGGCCGCCCTGGAGCGGGTGGGCATGGCCGACCGCTTCGGCCACCGGCCCTCCGAGATGTCCGGAGGCCAGCAGCAGCGAGTCGCCATCGCCCGGGCCATCGCCACCCGTCCGCCCATCATCATGGCCGATGAGCCCACCGGCGCCCTGGACTCCAAGACCGGCAAGCACGTTCTGGAGATCCTCCACAGCCTCCACGAGGGAGGCAGCACCATCATCCTGATCACCCATGACAACGGCATCGCCGCCACCGCCCACCGCATCGTCCGCATCTCTGACGGGCACATCGTGGCGGACGGCACCCGTGAGGAGGTGGGATTTTGAACATCACCCAGGCCATCAAAATGTCGGCCAAATCCATCTTTTCCAACAAAGCCCGCTCCGCCCTGACCATGCTGGGCATCATCATCGGCCTGGCGGCGGTCATTGTCCTGGTGTCCTATGCCCAGGGGCAGAACATGGCCATGCAGCGCTACTATGAGAGCATGGGCACCAATAAGATCTCCGTCAGCGCCTACGACTGGACCGGGGGCACCGACATCTCCCAGTCCCTGTACGACTACTGCCTGAACCTCTCCGACCAGGTGGTGGGCTTCTCCCCCACCGGCACGGTCAATAGCGCTCCCCCCATCAAATTCGGCTCCAAGACCCTGGCCCAGGACACGAATGGCGGCGGCGCCATCATCATGGGCGGCGGTATGGCAGTCAGCGGGGACCGCGGCAGCAACTATCCCACGCTTTATCTGGGCAACAACCAGTTTGGCCAGTGCAACGACTATACCATTGCCAAGGGCCGGGACCTGAGCTACCTGGACGTGAAAAACAGCAGCAAGGTCTGTGTCCTGGGGGCGGCCACCGCCGATTACCTGTTCAACTTCGCCAACCCCATCGACCAGATCATCACCATCAGCGGCACCCCCTTCCGGGTGGTGGGCGTCTATGATTACAAGGGAGACCGATCCTCCAGCTCCTCCGGCACAGAGGATGACCAGTGGATCAACGAAATGATCAGCGGGATGGATAAAATGATCCTCCTGCCCAGCACCATGAACCGTATTTTTAACAACAACGAGCCGATCAGCGACTATGTAGTCAAGGTGCGCTCCGCCGAGGACCTGCGCCCCGTGATCACCGGGCTCAAGGGTTTTCTCAGCAAAATGATCGACTCCAACAACGGCTATTACAGCGTGGACTCCAACGACGTCTACAAGGAGCAGCAGGGCGACGCCGCCAAGATGCAGCAGAATTTCCTGGGCGGCATCGCCGCCATCTCCCTGCTGGTGGGCGGCATCGGCATTATGAACATCATGCTGGTCACCGTCACCGAGCGCACCCGGGAGATCGGCATCCGCAAGGCCATCGGCGCCGAGCGCCGGAGCATCATCGTCCAGTTCCTCATCGAAGCCGCCATGATCTGCGGCATCGGCGGCCTGTTCGGCATCGGGGTGGGCTATATCGGCACCCTGATCGTGGGCAAGCTGTCCTTCAACACCATCCTGATCCCCAGCCCGGGCGTGACCCTGGGGGCGGCCGCCATCTCGGTGGCCCTGGGCATCATCTTCGGTATGTATCCCGCCATCAAGGCCTCCGGACTTCAGCCGGTGGTAGCCCTGCGGGCGGACTAAACGTTAGGGAGAGACATCTATGAAACAAAATCGCATGATCCACGCGCTGCTGGCCGCGGCCGTGGCCGCCGGTCTGGTCCTTCCGGCCTCCGCGGCCGGGACCTCCTCCTTCAGCGATGTGAAGGACCCCGCCACCTCCGTCAACGCGGACATCCTCCGTCTGATGGGCGTGGCCGACGGCACGGGAGACAACCGCTTCAACCCCAGCCAAAAGCTGACCCGGGCACAGTTCTGCACCATGGTGGTCAACTTTATGGGGATGGGGGATGACGTGGTCCTCCACTCCACCCGCACCATCTTCACCGACGTCCCCTCCAGCCACTGGGCCAGGGGCTATGTGAACCTGGCCGCTTCCACCATGCTGGAGGACGGCGGCTCCTCCTCCGGCACAGGCTCCGACTCAGACCCCAAGCCCGCCGGCACCCCCCTCATCTCCGGAATCGGGGACGGCCGCTTCCTGCCGGATTCCCAGCTCACCTACGCCCAGGCAGTCACCATCCTGATTCGAGTGCTGGGCTACTCCAGCAACAAGGTCGGGGCGGTCTGGCCGGACGGCTATCTGAATCTGGCCCAGTCCATCGGCCTGACTGAAGGCATCTCCGCCGGGCCCAACGCCCCCATCGACCGGGCCCAGGCGGCCCAGCTGTTCGTCAATGCCCTGAGCTGTGAGACTGGCGACGGCAAGGAGTATTACACCACCCTGGGCTCCGCCAAGGAGGACACCATCCTGCTTGCCGTCAACACCGAAACAGATGACGGCTCCGCCATGGGCGCGGTGCGCACCTCCAACGGCACCTACCTCCCCGATGCGGAGGATGTGGCCCCCACCGCCCTGGTGGGCCGCCGGGGTTCACTTGTCCTCAACAACCAAAGCGAGATCGTCACCTTTGTCCCCGATGACAGCAGTGCGGTCACCATCTCTCTCATGGGCAATGCGGAGCCCAGCTATGTCAGCGCCGCGGGCGGCAAGCGGTACACTATCTCCGGGGACACCCCCATCTACACTGCCAACTCTGAGGAATCCAAGTCCTACGCCGAGGGGTACGGCACCCTCACTGCCGGCAGCCGGATCACCCTGTTCACCCTGCGGGGCAAGGTGACGGCCATCTACGCCGGATCCACCTCCACCGCCGCCAGTGAGGACGCCGTGGTCGTGGTGGACGGCGCCAGCGCCGCCGACTTCCACAAGCTCACCGGCGGGGCCGAGGGGTACACCATCCTGAAAAACCAGCAGGTTATCAGTATGTCTCAGATCAAGCCCTATGACGTGGTCACCTACGACAGCATCTCCAACACGCTGATCGTCTCCGACCTGCGCCTGACCTGCCGCTATCAGAACCCCGCCCCCAACGCCAAGGCCCCCCAGACCATTGAGCTGCTGGGCCACACCTTCCCCGTACTGGAGAGCGCCTGGGACTTCACCAGCGACGTCTCGGTGAATCAGCAGGTGGTCCTCCTTCTCACTGCCGATGGCAAGGTGGCCGGCATTCAGCCCGCCAACGGCTCCCTCCGCTCCACTGCCATGGGCATCGTCACCGGCGAGAGTTCCGCCAACCTGTTCCTGCCCAATGGCGGCATCCTGGAGCTGAAGGGCGGCGAGGGCACCAAGCTGAGCAATCTGGACACAGTCTGCATCCTCTCTGCCGGAGAGAAGGGCGAGCTGTACGCCTCCCGCATCTCCGGGCGGAACGCCCCCGGCGACTTCGACCTGTCCTCCATGACGCTGGGGAACAAGACCGTATCCGTGGGCGTCCGGGTCTATGAGCAGGTCCAGGGCGCCGCCGCCCAGGCGGCCGTCCCCCTGTCCGAGCTGGATCTGGAGCGCATCCCCCAGGATAAGATCTCCGGCTACCATGAGAACAGCTCCGGCATCGTGGATCTCATTCTGCTGGACTCCGTCACCGGCGACGCCTACACCTATGGCCTTCTGAAGGTGTCCTACGACAGCTCCAATGAGGACGGTGGAGAGAAGGGTCCCCGCCAGATCGCGTTGGAGAACGGCTCCGGCGGCATCGCCAAGGCCAACTCCGGCTATGACGCCAAAAATAACTCCTTCGGCGGCGCGGTCCTGGGCAGCAACGGCAGGATCGCCTCCGTGGTCACGCTGAACAAGCTCGACAAGCTCTCCCCCTCTGACTTCTTCGAGCGTGACGGCCGGTACTACCTGTCCTCCGGCGGCCAGACCTACGCCGTAGCCACCGACGTGGAGTGCTACAATGACGCCTCGGAGAGCTGGTTCACCCAAAAGACCGGCAAGGAGCGGTTCAACGCCTGCACCGCCTTCTCCAGCGACCTGACTGCCTATCTCGATCCTATTGGGAAGAAGGTCCGGGTCCTGGTGGCAAACTAAGCTTTCCCACGCTGAAGCGGCGCGCGGCTTTTGCCGTGCGCCGCTTGCTATTTGCCCAAATATTTGTCATAATAGCCGGTGAGGTGAACCTGTGATGAGTCTGTTCTGCTGTCCCCTGTGCGCCGCTCCCCTGACGCGGGGGGACCATGCCTATACCTGTCCCGGCGGCCACAGCTTTGACCTGGCCGCCGCCGGCTATGTCCATCTGCTCCCCGCCAACCGGAAGCACTCCCAGAACCCCGGAGATGACAAGGCCATGGTAGCCGCCCGCTCCGACTTCCTGGACCGGGGCTATTACGCCCCGCTCCGGGATGCCCTGTGCAAGCTGGCCCTCCGCTCCACCGGGGACCGCCCCGCCCCCGCCCTGCTGGACAGCGGCTGCGGCGAGGGCTATTACACCACCGCCCTCTTTCAGGCCCTGGCCCGGGAGGGCCGCGCCCCCTCCGCGGCCGGGGTGGACATCTCCAAATTTGCCCTGCGCCGGGCGGCCCGGCGGCTAAAGGAGGGGGAGTTCGCCGTGGCCTCGGTATACCGGCTTCCCCTGGCCCCGCGCTCCGTAGACCTGCTGACCAATGTGTTCTCCCCCCTGTGCCCCGAGGAATTTGCCCGGGTCCTCCGCCCCGGCGGGCGCTTCCTCTATGTGGTCCCTTCCCCCCGCCACCTGTGGGAGATGAAGCAGGTGCTGTATGACCGCCCCTATGAGAACGGGGTGAAGCGGGAGGACTACCCCGGCTTCCGCTGGCTGGAGGCCGTCCCCCTGCGGTACTCCGTCCACCTGGACCGGAGCGAGGACGTCATGGCTCTCTTCGGCATGACGCCCTACGCCTGGAAAACACCCCGTGCTGGGGTGGCCCGGCTGAAGGCCCTGACGGAGCTGGACACGGAGATCGGCTTCGACATCCACGTCTATGAGCGGACCGAGGAGTAAGCCCTTCAAATCTTTAGAAATTCTTCACTTTTTCTTTGCGGAGAATCAACCTTTCTCCGCTATCCTATGGACAACCCTCAAAAAGAAAGGTGAACACTATGTCTGAACTGATCCTGCGGACCCGGGAGCTGACCCGCCGGTATGGCCGGACCCTGGCCCTGGACCGGGCCAGCCTGTCGGTGGAAAAGGGGCAGATCCTCGGCCTGGTGGGCCGGAACGGCGCGGGCAAGACCACCCTGATCCGGCTGATCTCCGGCCAGTCCCGGCCCACCTCCGGAGAGCTGGCCCTCTTCGGCGCCTCCTCCCCCTCCGCCCTGGACCGGGCGCGGAGCCGCACCGGCGTCATGGTGGAGACCCCCGCCTTCTACCCCTATCTCACCGCCGAACAGAATCTGGAGTACTACCGCATCCAGCGGGGCATCCCCGGCAGGAGCTGCGTGGACGAGGCGCTGGAGCTGGTCCGCCTCACCGGGGCCGGGAAGAAAAAATTCAAGACCTTCTCCCTGGGCATGAAGCAGCGGCTTGGGCTGGCCCTCGCCCTGATGAACCAGCCGGAGTTCCTCCTGCTGGACGAGCCCATCAACGGCCTGGACCCGGAGGGCATCGTGGAGTTCCGGGAGCTGCTGCTCCGGCTGAACCGAGAGCGGCAGACCACCATCCTGATCTCCAGCCACATCCTATCGGAGCTGTCTGCCCTGGCCACCCACTACGCCTTCATCGACCGGGGCCGGATGCTGGAGACCATCTCCGCCGCCGATCTGAGGGAGCGGTGCCGTGACTGTCTGGAACTGAGGGTAGACGACGCCGCCCGGGCCGCCCAAGTCCTGGAGGAGCAGCTGGGCACCCGGGATTTTGAGGTCCTGCCCCAGGAGCGCCTGCGGCTGTACGCCTTTCTGGACCAGCCCCAGACGGTCAACCGGGTCCTGATGGAACAGGGTGTGGGGCTGATCTCCGCCCAGCAGAAGGACAGCAACCTGGAGGACTACTTCCTCTCCCTCATCGACGGCCATTCCGCCGGAAAGGAGGGAGTCTGATGCTGCGTTCCATCCGGGCGGAGTGGTACAAGGCGGTCCGCCGCCCCTATTTCCCCATCCTGTTTTTGACCTGCACCCTGCTCACTGTGGGGGCCGTGTACTGCCTGTACCTCATCAAGACCCAGTCGCCGGGGATCACCCCCATCGGCCTGCCCTTCGCCCTGAGCCTGTCCCCCCTGGGCATGGTCATGGGCCTCTGGCTGGTGGCGATCGGCGGCGACCTGGTCTTTTCCGAGCAGTACAAGCACCACACCCTGAAAAATGAGGTCTCCTTCGGCATTCCCCGGGCCAGGATCTACCTGTCCCGCTGGGCCGCCGTGTTTCTGGTCATGCTCCTGCTGTACGCGGTTCTGGTGGCCGTCTACACCCTGTCCGCCCTGCTCCTGCTGGGGCTGGACCGGGATCCCTCCGGCCTCACCTCCGGCGGCGGCTTCCTTCTGCTGGGCTATCTGTCCCTGGCCGCCCTCCCCATCTGGGCCGGCGGCCTGTCCCTGATCATGGCCATCTATTTTCTCATCGCCAGCGCCAACATGGCCGCCATCTGCTACGTCGCTCTGGTCCTCGCCCTGCCTCCGCTGCTGGATACCCTGGGAAAGCACATCAGCCCGTTCTTTCAGCTGCTCCACCACCTCACCCTGAGCTACCAGCTTGACCTGCTCCTGAACGTCCAGATTTTGGACTGGGCCCTGATAGGCCGGTGCTGGCTGGTGGGGCTGGGATGGACCGCAGCCGCTACCGCGCTGGGCCTGTTCTGCTTCTCCCGCCGGGAACTCCCGTAAAGGAGGGTGACCCATGGGCAATCTCATCCGCGCGGAGTTCTACCGCCTGCGCCGCCGACCCCACTCCGTTCTGGGGATGGCGCTGATCCTCCTGCTTGGCGTATCTCTGTTGACAGTCTCCTGCGCTCTGCCTCCCCAGGTTGGCAGCGCGGCCACCCTCCTTCAGTCCATCAGCACCCTGTCCGTCAGCGGGATGTTTTTTGCCGTCTGGTGCGCTGCCGCCGCCAGCTCCGGCGTCAACAAGCTGGATATCCTGAAGCATGAGGCTGTGTTCGGCATCCCCCGCTGGCAGATCTATCTCTCCCGCCTGGCCACGGCCTGCCTGCTGGGCGTGGGCCTGGTGGCCCTTCTGTCCCTGTGGGCCGTCCTGCTCACCCTGTTCTTCCTGCCCGGCCCCGGCCTCCTCCCCGCCCTGGCGCAGTACCTCACCCTTACGCTGACCGCCCTCCCCCTGTGGATGGCCTCTGCCGGACTGTTCCTCTGCTGCCGGTTTGTCACCCGGTCGGACGCGGTCTCCGTGGTCCTGGTGCTTCTCTACTATTTTGTGGGCTACCCGTTCTGCGCTGCCGCCTATGCCGCCGGCCCCGGCCTCTCCCCCCTCTTCCGCTTCCTCTATGTGACCCACCCCATGGCCCCCTTCTGGAACGGAAGCCTGCTCCTGGCAGCGGGCCCGTCCCCGGAGCTGGGGATCTCCCTGGACCCCACCCTGTTCGTCTCCTTCCCGCCCGCACCGCTCCCTTGCTGGCTGGTGGGGCTGGGCTGGCTGGCGGTCACCACCCTGCTGGCCCTAGCCGTTCTGGACCGCAGAGAACTGCGGTAACGCCTATTTTCTCAGGAGGTCCTGACTATGACGATCCTGTTGCTGCTCTCCTCTCTGGCCCTGGGCCTGCTTCTCTGGTCCCGCCGCGGGTCCGCCCTGGACCGGGCGGCCCGGGAGCTTCGGGAGGCCCGCACCCAGCCCGGCAAGCGCCTCCGCCTGGCCTCCCCGGACCGCCCGGTGGAGGAGCTGCTGGCCCAGATCAACGGCCTGCTGGAGGACCGGGAGCAGGAGACCCGGGCACTGCGAGAGCAGGAGGAGAGCCTCCGCCGGCAGATCGCCAACGTCTCCCATGACCTGCGCACCCCCCTCACCTCCATTCTGGGCTATCTCCAGCTTCTGGAATCCGAGCGGCTCACCTCTCAGCAGCGGCGGCACTACCTGGAGATCGTGTCCGACCGGGCCCGGGTGCTCCAGGACCTGATCACCGCCTTCTATGACCTCTCCCGCATCGAGGGAGGCGAGTATCCCCTCGACCTCCAGCCAGTGGATCTGCGCCGGGCGCTGGAGCCCCTCCTGGCCGGCTTCTACGAGGACTTTGAGCGGGCCGGCTTCCAGGTCACGGTGGAGCTGGATGAACACCTGCCCCCTGTGCTGGCCGATCCCGGAGCGGTCACCCGCATCCTCACCAACCTCATCGGCAATGCCCTAAAGCACGGCCGCGCCGCCCTGACCATCCGGCTGTACGCCAGCGGGGGACAGCTGGTCACCGCCTTCTCCAACGACGCCCCGGGCCTGTCCCCCGAGGACCTGTCCCGGGTCTTTGAGCGCTTCTACACCGCAGACCAGATGCGTACTGGGCAGAACACTGGTCTGGGTCTGGCCATCGTCAAGGCCCTGGCCCAGCGGATGGGGCACACCCCCTTTGCCGAGCTGGATGATGGGACCTTCACCGTGGGGGTGCGGTGGAAGCCGCTTCTTCCAAGCAGTCGCGAAGCCCCCCGCCCATTACAGATAAATTAGATAAAATTTCAATATATATTTTCGTTTTTCTTGACTTTTTTGTTTATTTTGCTATAATAGGAACTACAAGTCCATCGCTGCTTTCTCTGCTTGATGGAACTCTCCATTCCATCGCCGCAGAAAAAATCCAGCAAACCAGGGTGTGCCCGTCACGCTTCCTGTTTTGCTGGTTTTTACTTTTTAAGAAATCGTTCCAAATGGATCATTACTGGATGGTGATATAGATTTCCCGAGATCTTTAGCTTCCATTTTTCCCATGTACTGTACCAAGTCAGACCCTAAAAAAATCGGAAGGAGAAACTGCTATGAAAAAACGCTTGCTGCCACTGCTGCTATCCACCGCTCTGATTCTCCCCCTGCTGTGCCCCGCTGCCGCTGCCGAGGAGACCGCCACCCGGCGGGACCTTGCGGATGCTCTGTATGCTCTGGCAAACCGCCCCTCTGTCTCACAGACACAGCCGTACTCCGATCTCACCGAAGCGGATGACGCACTCCACTGGATCAGCTCCGAAGGCTATATGGTGGGCTATGGCAGCCATACTATGGCGCCGGATCAGGCCATCACCCGCGATCAGTTGGCCACTGTGCTGTACGAATATGCAAAAGAGCATAATCTGGCGCTCACCAAGCGCGCCCCGATCGAAGCCGGTACCCCCAAATGGGCGGATGACGCCATCTCCTGGGCCACTGCCAACGGTGTTCTGGATGGGATCGATCGGGACCAGGCCATCACCGCTTCCGAGCTTGACCGGGCCCTCAGCAACCTCTCCAAGGTAGCGGAAGATCCCGCCGCAAAAGATCTCAACGCCATTATGGATTCTCCCGGAGTTTCCGGCTATGCTGTCATGGCCTATCGGGACGGGGAACTGATCTATCAGCGTACCGGCGGAGACCGCTATATCGATGCAGCCGATCCGGCAAACAACCTTCCCCTGGAGTTGGACAGCCGCTACCGCACCGCTTCTATCTCTAAGACCTTTGCCGCCGTTGGCGCCATGAGGCTGGTGGAACAGGGAAAGCTGGATCTGGATCGTGATGTCAGCGACTATCTGGGATTTACCCTCCGCAATCCTAACTACCCAGACAAGGCCATTACCACCCGGATGCTCCTCTCGCACACCTCCTCGATTCAGGACGGCAGTGTATATTCCATTGCGCCTGAGTATTCCGTCAAGGAATTTTTCACCCCAGAAGGGAAATATTGGATGGATGGAGAACATTTTGAAAACTCCACTGACGGTGTGGACAGAAGCCCCGGAAACTGGTTCCACTACTGCAATCTGAATTACGGTCTGGTTGGTACAATCATCGAGCGGATCACTGGCCAGCGCTTCGACATTTATATGCGGGAAAATGTGCTGGAGCCCATGGGATTGAAGGCCAGCTACAATCCCGGTGATTTTGATGCCGATGAGATCCAGAATGTTGCCACGCTGTATCAGAAGCAGACGGACGGCGTTTGGGATGAAGACGGCCCCTATATCGCTCAAATTGACGACTACCGCGGTGTCCCTCAGGACCCGAACAAGGTACTGATCACCAATCCGGATCTTCAGTCCGCCATTACGCTGGAACCGCTGGATGACTATGTAATCGGCACCAACGGCTGTCTCTTCAGTCCTCAGGGCGGTCTGCGCATCAGTCCCAACGAAATGAAGGTACTGATCGAGATGTTCCTTAATAATGGAAAAGTCAACGGAACACAAATCATATCTAAGGAATCTGTAGACGCCATGTTCACTCCAACTTTCTGCGCTTTGCCTGACCAGAGCAACGGCAATACTTATGGTGGTCTGATGTGCCGCTATGGCTTTGGTATTCAAGAGATGTCCGGCAAATTTGAAGGCGGCGACTGCCTCCTGAAGGACCGCAAGATCTCTCTGTCCGGGCATTTCGGCGAGGCGTATGGCCTGCTGGCCGGTTTCTTCCTGGACCGTGAAACCGGGACTGCAATCTACTACGCGATGACCGGACAGGGCTCCGAAGATGCTCAAAATGCCGGTGAATATTCTGGAATGTACAAGTGGGAGGAAATGTTCTGCACCGCTCTTCTGGACAATCTGTTCCCCGACCTGTAAATATCCAATGTCAAAGCCGCAATATTATTGATATCAACTGTTCAGATCCCCCACAAGGGCATGACTTCCGGAATCACAGCATGATAAGCTAAACTGCAAATTTTTCCACAAAAGCTGCTGATAATCGAAATTTTATCGGTTATCAGCAGCTTTTCTTTGTCGGTTTGAATTTTTCTATCTGTCACACCATGTTTCCTTTTACGGCGCCTTCTTCTCCGGACCGCCGGCCTACCCCTGAAATGTTGCCGGATCCAGCCCGTGCTGCTTAATTTTGCGCTGAAGCGTCTGCCGCGGGATGCACAGTACCTTAGCCGCCTCAGATACATTTCCCTTGCTTTGAAAGAGCGCCCGGTGGATCAGGTCCCTCTCATATCCATCCACCGCCTGATTGAGGGGCATGGAGAGGATCTTCTCCGTGGAGGAAAAGGTCTTGGACAGTTGGGTAAACTTCTTTTCCACATCTGCAAAGGTCAGGGTGTCCGCCTGGCCGGAAACCACGCTCATGCCATATACGATGATATGCTCCAGTTCCCGGACATTCCCCGGCCAGTCATAGGCCTGAAGGCGCTGGATCAACTCGTGGGAGACGTAGCGGATCTGCTTCTGAAAGGTTTTGTTGTGCCGCTTAATAAAGGTCTCTACAAAAGATTGGATGTCCTCCTTACGTTCCCGCAGAGGGGGGATTAAGATGGACATAATGCTCAGACGGTAATAGATGTCCTGTCTAAGATGGCCGCAGGCGATCTCGCGGATCGGATCCTGGTTCAGCGCCGCAATGATTTTCAGGTCCGATCTCTTCACCTCGGTCGAGCCAATGCTTCGGAAGGTCCCGTCCTGAAGCACCCGAAGCAGCTTGGACTGTAAATAGATCGGCATAGAATTCAACTCATCCAGAAAAAGCGTACCGTGGTCGGCCAGTTCCAGAAGCCCCTTACTCTCCACCGCACCGGTGAAGGCACCCTTGGCCGTACCAAACAGGATGCTCTCCAGCAGGGTATCCGGGATCGCGGCACAGTTTTGGGCGATAAACGGTCCATCCCGGCGCGCGCTGGCGTTATGGATCGCCTGCGCAAAGACGTCTTTTCCTGTCCCTGTCTCCCCGCAGAGCATGACCGGAAGGTCACAGGAGGCCACCACGGAAATATAGTCCTTGGCCTGGCACATTTTCTGGTTGACCGCGATAATATCCTCAGTGCGGAAAGCCGCAGAGGCGCTGGTTGACAGCTTCTGCGTCCGGTCCCGCTGGAAGCTGTCCCGGCTCAGTTCGATCCTGCTGTTTGGAAGTCCATCCTCTTCCTCCTCCGATTCCTGCATTGATAGATCGATCGCACCCACGATCCGATCCCCATTTTTGATGGGGAAAGAGATGGAGGTGATCAGGATCCCATCCTTTCCGCGTTTTTTCAGATACTGCTTTTCCTCATAGACCGGCCGTCCAAACTGCATCGCGCGGTACAGCGTGCTGCTCTGCGGCGTCAGATTCGGGTATACATCTAAGAAATTCTGTCCGATCAGCTGCTGCGCCTCATCCAGATTGGACAGCTTCTTATTGAATTTCGCGGAAAACAGGATCTCTCCATCCAGATTTAAAATGGTGATACCATCAATATAACCCTTTTGAAAAATTGACGCTTCCAAAAACTCCAAATGGGTTCACTCCTTTTCCGAACACAGCGCTGTCAGAGACGGTGTGGATCGCATTTATCATATCAGACAAGGAGCGGGAAGGCAAGATGGAACCGGAACAGAGGGGAAGCAGTTCCCCTCTGTTCCAAGATTCTGAGGTTAGACTGAGCTCGTCTGCGCAGAACAGTCTGTTACCCCTCGTCCTCCCCCACAGCAGGACGGGTCAGGGGCAGCTTGATCCACCACCACTTCATCACAAGGTTGACGATGATGCACACCGCCATGATGGCCAGCTGGATCCCGATGAAGAGCCAGTGCTGTCCATTGAGCAGCATCATCGGCCCGAAGGACCAGGTAAACAGCTCACTGAATGTGGTAAAGATACAGGCAAACGCTGTGTCATTGAGAGTCAGGGACTTATTCTCCGGGTCTACGATCCTCAGAAGGATGAAGCCGATGGCAAACACACCGGTGGAATACCCGAACACAAAGAGCGCACGCTCAAACCAGCTGCCCTTGTTCATGGCCGGGCCGAAATACAACAGGGTGATGACCACGATGAAAATACCAAACAGCAGCAGCACCAGCAGCGGCATCGCATACTTTACGATGATGCCCAGGTCGATGGAGGCGATCCCGAAGAACACCAGATAGTCTGTACAGGTGCCGGAAATGCGGTTGGTAAGGTCGGGGTCGATGTACTGCTCCACACCAGTCTTTTTAAAGACCGCAAACATGACCAGCGCCACCAGGAAGGAGTACAGGTAAGATGGGCCGTCAAAGTTGAAGGTGTCATAGAAAAACTGATAGAGCAGGCGGCCGGCGCCGGCGGCAGTGAGCAGGATGGCAAAGTGCCAGGCCAGAGGATCCAGGACCACAGAAGAGGTTGTTGCCTTGGCCAGCGCGGGGCGGTTCTCCGGAGGGATCAGGCCAGTCTTCAGCTCGCCGGAGAGATAGGAAAAGTCCTTGATGTACTTGGTCCAGCCCTTTTTGGTGCCCAGCTTGATAAAAAACATTCCACCGAATACACCAGCGAGGATCCCCACAGTGGCACAGGTCTGACCGATGTCCAGGGCGTCCGGAAAGCCAAGATTCGCAAAGCTGCTGCCCACGGCGGCTGCGGTGCCGTGTCCACCGGAGAAGCCGGCCGCCAGCAGCAGGCCAAAGCCATAATTGATCTCAGGCCACAGATTGGAGATCACCAGAATTGAGAAGGCGGGCACCAGACCGTACTGGATCACCTGCGCCACCATCTTATAGGAGAGATAGGAACTCATGCGGGCCACGTCTCCCTTGGAGCCGCCCTTGTTCATGGTAAAGCCATTGATGCCGACCGCGGCAAAGATGACCATGATCAGCATACCGGGATAAGAGCCGATGGAATCAGACATGGGCAGGAAGCCCGGGAACACATAGCGGAAGGCCAGCCCCATAAAGCCGGCCAGCATACTGGCAGGAATGAAGAAGCGCTGTATAAAACCTACTTTTGCGCGGAGAAATTGGCCGATCATAATAAATACAGATGCAACTGCAAAATCCAGTAAAAAGTCATTGACTGACATGGATGTCTCCTCCGTTTCTCCTCGTTATGATAATTGAGATGTCAAATCAGCGGGTCTTTTCCCATAGATTCAGCTTGGTCCCAAGGCCCATCTTTTTGGCATTTTCATAGACCGTATAGCCCCAGGCCAGATCCTCAATGGGCATCCCGTCCATGATAAAGATGACCCGCTCCCGATCGTTTCTGCGGCCCTCCTGCTTCCCGGCAATCACATCGCCCAGGTTGACGATGTCCTTCTGCGGGATCTCTCCGCTCTCCACCAAATCCATCAGATAGCCGCAGATCCCGCTCAAATTGGCGGCATAACCTCCGGGAAGGCCGCGGAGCTCCTGGGCATATGCCTCGTACATCTTCCAGTTGTCCACCACGATCCGTGAGCTCTTCATGGTGTCCAGACTCAGCGCCGCACTGGCCGGCAGGGTCAGGAGCACGCCCTCCTTCAGCCACTCATCATGGATCTCCGGTGACACCGCCCCCGCGGTAGCGACATTGATCACATCGGCCCCACGGACTGCCGCTTCCACACTCTCTACCGCCACAGCCCGGACGCCATAGGTCTCGCTCAGCTCTTGACAGTATTTTTGGGCCGCCTCCTGATTGATGTCATAGATCCGGATTTCCTCCACCTGCTTCAGTACCGCCATCAGCGCGGCCACACAGGCCCGGCCGATCACACCGGCGCCGATCTCGCTCAAAACTTTTATGTTGTTTTTGGCAAAATACTTGGCGCCCACAGCAGGGATCGCACCCGTCCGTGTGGAGCTCAGCGCGTTTGCGGAGAGGAAGGCAATGGGAGCCCCGGTATCCGGGTCGTTCAGCAGGGTAGTCAGAATGGAGCGGGGAAGTCCTCTGTCCCGGTTGGCGATGTTGGAGCCGTACCACTTTTCTCCGCACACATTGAAGCGGCCTCCCAGATAGGCCACCAGAGCCATAAAGCGGCGGTCCGGACCTTTCACCGGCATATTGGGGAAGGGAGTCTCCTTCGGAAAATAGATCTTGATCCCATGGGCATTCTGGTTTGGCGTGCCCATCAGATAGTCTCCCTGGCCCAGCAGACTGAACATCTCGTCCATCACTTCGATACAGCGCGGCATATCCTTGGCCCCAGCCTGAACAGCCTCCTCCTCTGTCAAAAACAGAAAATCAAGCCTTTCGTCCATCTTAAACAGTCCTTTCCTTTGTTGTCTACGGTTTTCCCGCAAATCGGGCGTCTGCCCTTTATTAGAAGCAAGAACTGTGCCAACTTGATATTCTGTTTTTTTATCTTAAAGATTCATTTTCCGAACACAAAACGGTCACATTTTGGCGGACTTACAAAAAAATCCTGCTCTTTTTCGGGCAGCTCCCTGCCCAAAAAGAGGCAGTTCTACTGGCGGTGATACCATTGCAGGCAGGCCCGGTCCCCGGTTTGCCGGAGAATCAAGCCGGAAATAGCCAGATCCCCAATCAGGGCGGCCAGGACCGCCCAGGACACCGGGGCCGGGATGCCGTCCGCCAGGCGGGCCACAGCCGGATGGACCAGATACACCAGGGGGAGGATCAACAGGCTCCAGGCCAGGGCAAAGGGTAGGCAAACCCGGCCGTGGATGCTGCCCGTCAGCCCGTCATAATTCCAGAAGGAGACCCGAAGCACCCGCTCATAGAACAGAGCCATCCCATACTCCACTCCGGTGGCCGCCGCTCCTCCCGCCACCACCAGCAAAAGGGGCCGCTCCAGCACCCACGGGGGCAGCAGAAGCACTACACAGGCCCCCAGGCCGTACACCGGACACAGAGGCAGCAGCAATAAGCACTTCCGGTCCCGCCTCCCACCGGTCCACCGGGCATACCCCACCTCCAGCAGGAAGCCCAGAAAGCTGTACCAGATAAAATACCAGATCCATTCCAAAGCCATCTACCTCCGCACCTGTCTATTTCACACAGATATATGGTGTGTCCGCCGGGAAAAATCATGCGCCGTCAAACCGGAAAAATCGCGCTTGGTGGTTGAAGGGCCATGCGCTTTGTGATAGAATAACACGAATTGGAATGAAGCGAGGAAAGGAAGGGCCGCAATGCGACATTTGATCGATTTTGGTGATTTGACCCGTGAGGAGTGGGAGCGCCTGTACGCCAGGACCAGCGAGATCATCGATGCTCCGGAACAGTTCATTGACGCCTGCCGGGGCCGGGTCTCCTGCAACCTGTTTTATGAGCCGTCCACCCGCACCAACTTCTCCTTTCAAACGGCTATGATGCGTCTGGGGGGCTCCGTGTTTGGCTTTGCGGATCCCAACTCCTCCTCGGTGTCCAAGGGCGAGTCCATAAAGGACACGGTCAAAATGGTCTCCAACTACGCCGACGTGGTGGTCATGCGCACCCCCTGGGAGGGCTCTGCCAAGGCGGCCTCCCTGTACTCCAATGTCCCGGTGGTCAACGCCGGGGACGGCGGCCATATGCACCCCACTCAGACCATGGCAGACCTGACCACCATCACCCGCCTGCGGGGCGGCGTGGACGGGCTGTGCGTTGGGCTGTGCGGCGACCTGAAAAACGGCCGCACGGTCCACTCTCTCATCAAGGCCCTGGCCAAGTTCAACGACATCAAGTTCTTTCTGATCTCCCCCCGGGAACTGGCTGTCCCGGACTATATGCGCGTCTTTATGCGGGAGCATCAGATGTGGTTCACCGAGGTCACCGGCCTGGAGGCGGTCATCCCTCAGCTGGACGTGCTGTACATGACCCGCATCCAGAAGGAGCGCTTTGTGGACCCCCTGGAGTACGAGCGCAACAAGGGCATCTATGTCCTTACCCGCCGCAAGCTGGAGCGGGCCCGCCCTGATATGCTGGTCATGCACCCCCTGCCTCGGGTGGACGAGATCACAGTGGACGTGGACGACGACCCCCGCGCCGTCTACTTCCAGCAGGCCCGGTATGGGATGTTCGCCCGCATGGCCCTTCTGGAGCACCTGGCCCTCCAGCCCCGGGACGAGCACCCCGCTCCAGTGGAGATCGGCACGCGCCCCATCTGCCGCAATCCCCGCTGCATCACCCAAACGGAGCACTACCTGCCCCCTCTGGTCAAAAGGATTGGCGGCGTGGACTGCTGCGGCTTCTGTGACGCGGCCCTGGGCTGAGGACTCCGCCGGCGGGGCTGGACGCCCCGCCGGGGAAATTTTCGCTCCGGGAGAAAAAATTAAAAAAAGGATTGACAAACCTCTGCATTCTATGTTATGATTTCCTGGCCGATGTGAGAGGAACACGCTGTCCATGCGGGTGTAGTTCAATGGTAGAATCCCAGCCTTCCAAGCTGGTCGCGTGGGTTCGATTCCCATCACCCGCTCCATACGCGCCTGTAGCTCAGGTGGATAGAGCAACTGCCTTCTAAGCAGTGGGTCAGGGGTTCGAGTCCCTTCAGGCGTGCCACTTTTTCAGAAGTCGGGCGCTGAAGCGGTTCCTTTCACAGTCATCCGAGATGGTGGGTGTAGCTCAGTTGGTTAGAGCACCGGATTGTGGTTCCGGGTGTCGAGGGTTCGAGTCCCTTTACCCACCCCATAACATAGGCGGAGGGGCCGGAGCTGCGGCTCCGGCCCCTCGCTTTTTTCGTCTCTTGCGATATAGGGGTGTAGCCAAGTGGTAAGGCAAGGGACTTTGACTCCCTCACTCGCTGGTTCGAGTCCAGCCATCCCTGCCATTTTCTTCCCCCCCACATCTTTTCAAATGACTCAGTAGCTCAGTTGGTAGAGCAACTGCCTTTTAAGCCGTGGGTCCGGGGTTCGAGTCCCCGCTGGGTCACCAAAAAGAAGGACACGACATAAGGCATAAGCCCCATAGGTACACAATGTGAACCTATGGGGCTTATGCTATGTATGGGGCAAATCATTGAAAACAGACCGGCTGACGGATGGCACCCATGATTGGGAGCCGCCCGTCAGTCGTTCTGCTTTATTTCTTACATAACAGCCGCCACTGGGCGCTCTCGCTCTGGAGCTCCACCATGCGGCGGTAGAGGCCGCCCTGCTCTATCAGCTCCGCCGGGGTGCCCTGCTGGACCACATGGCCGTCCTCCAGCACCACGATGTGGTCGGCCCCCGCCACGGTGCGCATCCGGTGGGCTATAACCAGCACTGTCTTGCCTTGAAGCAGACGGGAGAGGGCGGTCTGGACGGCACTCTCGTTCTCCACGTCCAGGCTGGCGGTGGCCTCGTCCAGCAGCACCACCGGCGCGTCCTTTAGAAGTGCCCGGGCGATGGAGATCCGCTGCCGCTCCCCGCCGGAAAGGGTGGAGCCGTTCTCCCCGATCACCGTCTGGTAGCCCTGGGGCAGTTTGCGGATAAATTCGTCACATTGGGCGGCTCTGGCGGCCTCCAGCACCTCCTCGTCAGTGGCACCCCGGCGGCCCAGACGGATGTTCTCCATCACCGTGTCCCGGAACAGCACCACATCCTGGAACACCATGGAGTAGGAGCGCAGGAGGGTCTCCGGGTCTACCGTGGACACATCCGTCCCACCTAAAAGCACCTTCCCGCCGGTGACGTCCCAGAACCGGGCAGCCAGCTTGCAGGCCGTGGACTTCCCGCCCCCGGAGGGACCAATGAGGGCGGTGACCTCCCCCTGGCGGGCGGTGAAGCTCACATCTTCCAACACCCCTGCTCCCTCCCGGTAGGCAAAGGAGACATGGTCAAAGGTGATGTCGTAGCTGGACGGACGGAAGTCCTCTGTTCCCGTCTGCACCGGCTGCTCCAGGATGGAGCGCATCCGTTCAATCTGCAGCTTGGTGTTGAAGGTGGCGGCGATGTTCTGGAGCACCACCCCCAGAGGATCGTACAGCCGGGCGGCGGCAAAGAGGAAGCCCAGGAAATAGAGGAAGGAGAGCTCCCCGGCCAGCAGCAGTGCCCCGCCGGTGAGCACCGTGGTGGCAAGCCCCAGCCGCAGGAAGGCTTGAGCGGAGCACACGAACACGCCGGTGGCCAGTTCGGAGCGGATGGAGCTGCCCTCCATAGCAGATAGCTTTGCCTCCAGATCGCCAAGATACCGCTCCTCCCGGTGGCAGGCCTTGATGTCCCGGATGGTCTCCAGCCCCTCCTGGATGCAGTCGGCCACCGCCCGCTTGTTCAGGATGTTTTTTGTCCCGAAGGCATCCTGAATCTTTTTGGAGCCCGCCGTCAGCGCAACCGCCACGGGCACCACCCACAGCACCGCCAGGGCCATGCGCCAGTCGCAGGCGAACATGCACACCCCGATCACCAGCGTGGAGCCGATGGAGGCAAACAGTTGGGGAACATAGTGGGAGAACATCTGGTCCAGGCTGGAGCAGTCGGCGATCATGGTGGAGGTCAGGTCGCTGAGATCCCGGTTCCCGAAAAAGGACAGGGGAAGCCTGCGCAGCGTCTCCGCCAGGCTCACCCGGCGGTTTGCGCTCTCCCGGTAGGTGGCGATATAGAGGGAGGCGTACTGGAACCAGTGAAGGACGAACAGTAGGACCAGCACCGCCAGGGCAAAGCCCACATAGAGCCAGAACCCGTCCGTGGGACTGCCGCCGCCCTCCAGACAGCCAAGCAGGTGTTGAATTGTAAACAGGACTGCCCCGATGGGGAACATAAGAGCCAGATTGCACACGAAGCACCAAATCACGGCCTTCACCAGGTCTTTGGCTCCCTTCTCGCTGAGGGCGAAGATGTGCTGTAATTTCTTTATCATACCGCTGCCTCCTTTCCGACCTTCCACTGGGCGCTGCGCTGATAGTCCGCCCACATGGCGGCGTAGACGCCGTTTTTCTCCAATAGGGCACTGTGGCTGCCCTGTTCCGCAATCTTTCCTTCGTTTAAGACGATGATGTTGTCCGCATTCTGCACCGTGGACAGCCGGTGGGCGATCATCAGAACCGTTTTGTTCCGGGTCAGGGTCTCAAAGGCCTTTTGGATCTGATGCTCGTTCTCCGGGTCGGCGAAAGCGGTGGCCTCGTCCAGTACCACGATAGGGGCGTCCTTCAAAATGGCCCGGGCCAAGGCGATGCGCTGCTGTTCCCCACCGGAGAGGTAAACGCCCCTGGCTCCCACCACCGTGTCCAGCCCATGGGGCAGTTTTTCCAGGATGTCATCGCACTGGGCGGCATGGGCGGCGGCAAGCACCTCCTCCCGGGAGGCATCCGGCCGGGCAGCCCGGATATTTTCCAGCAAGCTCTCCTTGAACAGCCGGGTATCCTGAAACACAAAGGCCACCTGCCCCATGAGGGCAGCGATGTCCAGCTTCCGCACGTCCGCGCCGCCCACGGTGACGCTGCCGCTGTCCACATCCCAGAACCGGGGGATCAGGCTGGCGGCGGTGGTCTTTCCCCCGCCGGAGGGGCCCACCAGGGCCACCACTTCACCGGGCCGGACAGAAAAACTCACATCCTCCAGCGCGGGCCGGTCCACACCGGGGTAGGTGAAGGTCACATGGTCAAAGACCACGGCGTCACTGACTGGCCTTTTTTGGACCTTCGGCTCCTCCATGGGCTGCTGGCTCAGGATCTCGTCCAGGCGACCGATGGCCTCGTCGGCCTCCATCACCGCCTCGCTCATATACATGATGCGATTGATCATCTGACCGCAGGCGGGGGCGAACAGGGCGTAGAAAATCAGATTCACCAGCGCGGTACGAACATCCCCGCCGGAAGCGATGAGCAGCGCTGCTGGGATCAGCAGGGCGAAGGCCCCGTTGATAAAGGTGAGGAAGCAGGTCTGGCCCGTCCGGCAGCTCATGGCGTACTGGCTGGCCAGGTTGCTGTAATCCTGAATGGCGGCGTAGAAAGCCTTGAAGGAGTAGACCGTCTGCTGGAACATCTTTACCACCGGGATGCCCCGGACATACTCCACCGCCTCGCCGCTCATGCGCTCGATCTCCTGCTGGTAGCGGTGGAAGAAGCCGGCATTCTTGCCGCCCATCATCAGGCACATGGACAGCAAAGCCAGCACCATGGTGAGCAGGCACAGAAGGCCCATCCGCCAGTCAAAGAGGAAGAGCACGACGATGGCAGCGATGGGTGTCACCGCCGTGGCGGCCAGGTCGGGGAGCTTGTGGGCCAGCAGGTCCTCGGTGAGCCCGGCGTTGTCGTCGATGAGCTTGCGCAGCCGCCCCGACTGATTCCCGGTAAAAAAGCCCAGGGGGAGCTTCAGCACATGGGTCATCGCGGCTCGCCGGATATTCCGGGCGGTGCGGAAGGCCGCGATGTGGGTGGACATGAGGGCGGCAAAGTATAGCAGGATGCTGCCAATGGCAAACCACACTGCCATCCAGCCAAAACGGCCCAGATCCCCGGCCCCGTCCAGGCTGGGCCAAGTGGACAACACGCTTCTGGCGACCAGCCAGACACACAGGTAGGGTGCCAGCCCCAGCACCGCCGACAGGGCGGACAGGACACAGCCCAGGATCGTCAGGTTTTTGTGCCCGCCCGCATAGCCCAGGATGCGGGTCAGACTGCTTGGTTTCTTTTGCTTCAAAGTGATCCCTCCTTGTCAAAATAGTTAGTTATTGCTAACTTATATCCAAAAAAGATAGGGGTCATGCCCCCATCAATTTCAGCCATCCGGCAGTGTAGAAATCGCGGAGTTGATCCACATCCCGCAAAGCCTGTTCCCGGGGCATATCGTGGATCACGATCTCGAAGATGCCGCTCATCATCCCGCTGGCGATGATGTGACACAGGGATTTGTCCAGCATAGGAATGTCCTTCCCCAGGCGGCGGAGCACTTCTATGTATTGGAGGGTGTATTCTACCTCCACCTCCACCATGTTGTGGACAAAGTGCTCGTAGCTGGTGCCCTCCGAGCGGGTGAGGAGCAGCTTCACCGGCTCCCGGTGGTCGCAGATATAGTCTACCATCCAATGGACACACTGACTGGACTCCAGTCCCATATGATCGGGCTGCTGCTCCTCGGGCAGCTCGGCAAAGGAAATCTGAGCCTCCATGAACTTGCCCATGAGGGCGGCGGCGTGGGGCTCCACCAGGGCGTTGAACAGGGCTTCCTTGCTGGAGAAGTAGCCGTAAAAGGCCCCGGTAGTCACTCCGGCGTTCTTTACGATCTGCCGCAGGGAGGCACCCTGAAATCCTTTATCGAGGAACTCCGCCAGCGCAGCTTCCTGGATTTTTTCCAGAGTTGCAGTGGTTCTCTCTTCCATGAGGCAGCCTCCTTATAACAGTGTGATATAACATCGTTATAATACGGCTGACGGGAGCATTTGTCAATAGGCAGATTGAAAAAAGCCCGGTGCAAACGCGCCGGGCTCTGTCTGGGTACGTTATTCTGTTTTGGACATGGGCAGGGCGCTCATGCTGTGGAGGCTCACCCCCAAGGTGGACAGATTGTGGAGCATGGCGGAGGTGGCTGGAGGCAGAATGCCTGCCACACCAAGGCCGATGAGCGCTCCGTTAAAGCCGATGACGAAGCGGTAGTTGTTCTGGATGCGGTGCATCAGGGCCATGGCCAGCTGACGCAGCCGCACCAGCTCCCACAGGCTGTCGGCAGCGATGGTGATGTCGGCGATCTCCCGGGCGATGGCCGCCCCGTCGCTGATGGCGATGCCCGCGTCCGCCTCGGAGAGGGCCGGGGAGTCGTTGATGCCGTCCCCCACCATGAGGACGGTGTGCCCTTCCCGCCGCAGAGCAGCCACATACTCCGCCTTATCTGCTGGGAGCACGCCGGCCTGGAAATCGTCCACTCCCAGCTGTGCCGCGATGGCGGCTGCGGTGCGAGGGCTGTCCCCGGTGAGCATGACGGCGTTCCGCACACCCAGGCTCCGCAGGGCGGTGAGCACGTCCCTTGCCTCCTCCCGCAGGGGATCGGAGATGCAGAGCACGGCAGAGAGCACCCCGTCAATGGCCAGATAGAGCTGGGAGTACTCCGGGGGCAGGGCGTCGAACTTGGCCTGTTCGCCCTCCGGGATGGTCACCTTTTCGTCCTCAAAGATGAAGTGGGCGCTGCCGATGCGCACCTGCTCCCCATCCACCGAGCTGGCGATGCCGTGGGCCACCAAATATTCCACCCTGGCGTGGCGCTCTTCGTGGGTGAGCCCCCGGCGGTGGGCCTCCTTCACCACGGCGTTGGCCATGGAGTGGGGGAAGTGCTCTTCCAGGCAGGCAGCCAGGCGGAGCATCTCCGCTTCTTCCTTCCCGTTGAAAGGGACGATTCTCGCCACCCGGGGGCAAGCGTGGGTGAGAGTGCCGGTCTTGTCAAAGACGATGGTGTCCGCCTGGGCAACCGCCTCCAGGAATTTGCCTCCCTTGACTGTGATGTGCTCCCGTCCCGCCTCCCGCATGGCGGAGAGCACCGCCAGAGGCATAGCCAGCTTCAGGGCGCAGGAAAAGTCCACCATCAGCACCGACAGGGCTCGGGTCACATTCCGGGTGAGGGCCAGGCTCAGCAGGCTCCCGGCAAAGGTATAGGGCACCAGCCGATCCGCCAAACTGGATGCCTTGTCCTCAGCGGCGGACTTCATCTGCTCGGACCGCTGGATCATCTCCACAATCTGGTCGTAGCGGCCCTGACCGGAGGCCTGTTTCACCTCCAGGACGCACTCGCCTTCCTCCACCACAGTGCCGGCGTAGACCGCGCCGCCGGGGCGCTTGGCCACAGGGACGGACTCGCCAGTGAGGGAGGCCTGATTGACGGTGATCTCTCCTTCCGCTACCACGCCGTCCAGGGGAATGACACCCCCGGCCCGGATCACCACCCGGTCACCGGGCTGGATCTGGCCGATGGGGGTGAGTACCTCGCCGGCCTCTGTTTTCAACCACACCCGATCCACATGGAGGGACAGGCTCTCCGCCAGGTCGGCCACAGACTTCTTCCTCGTCCAGTCCTCCAACAGCTCGCCGATCTCCAGCAGGGACATCACCATACCGGCAGTGCCGAAGTCCCGGCGGCCCACAGAGATCCCGATGGACAGGGCATCCAGCAGCTCTACCTTGATTTTCCCTCGGCTCAGGCAACGGAAACCCTTATGGAGAAAGGGCGCCATATGCCAGATTACCCGGGCAACCCGCAGCGGAGCGGGCAGGAACAGGGCGGCGGCCCCCTTCATCAGCACCTTGCCCACCAGTTTCTCCTGAAATTCCCGGTTCAGTTCCCGGATACTGTGACTGGGAAGGGTAACTGACTCCTCTGCCTTGGTCCAGGTGAAGCCGCCGATAGCGGAGAGGACGGTTTCCCGCTCACCCGCATAAGCCACAATGACGCAGCAGGTACGCTCATGGACGACCGCCTCTTTGGTCCAGGACTGGGCCTTCAGCCAGGTCTCCAGCAGGTCCGCTTGGTGGAAGGTCATAGTTTTCTGCCTCAGCCGTAGGCGCATCCGGCCTCGGCTCTCGTGTACGATGGTCGCTTTCATCAAAAATCTCTCCTCATGGAAAAAGGGAGCCGCTACCGGCTCCCTTCCGCAGTTTTTCAGGCCTCCTGGCCCTCTACCTGAGCCTCGGCTTCCTTGGCGGCCCGGGCCTCGTTGATATCCTTAGCGGCGGCCAAAATGTCGGCGACGTTCTCTTGGGCGGAGGTAACCGTCTCCATTACACAATCCTTCATCCGCAGGCCGGCAGCGGTGATGTGGGTATAGGCCTTCTTGGCGTCCTTGCTGGTGAGCAGCTTCACGCCGGCGGAGCCAAACAGGGCGCCGCCCACGAAGCAGGCCAGTCTGACATAGTGTTTCATCATGGGGGTTTCTTCCTTTCTACTATGTACTTATTTGCGTTTGTAGCCTGTGATCATCACCATGACCATGCAGATCACGGCGCCCCAGGCCCAGAAGCGATGCTGTTTCATCAAGATATCCTCCTGTTGGAAAACAAACATATCTCTTTGCGTATTGAAGTATTATAGCAGACACCCTGTGTAACTGCATTGCCAAATCAGCCGAGTAGCTGCCTATTCAGACATTTTTCCGGTATTGGCCCGGAGTCACTCCATATTGTTGGCGGAAAGCGGCGGCAAATTGACTGACGCTGCTGTAACCCACCGCTTTTGCCACTCCTTCCAGATTTAATCCGGACGTGTTCAGCAGTTCTGCCGCCCGCTCCATCCGCCTCTGCCGCAGCCAAGTGTGAACGGGCAGACCATACAGTTGGCGGAACGCCTCCTTAAACGTGGTGGCGGAGAGACAGGCCCGGCGGCTTAGGGCAGGGATGGTGAGAGACTCATCCAGATGCGCTTCCATGTACCGACGGGTCTCCGCCAGAGACCGGGCAATATTCCGATTTGGCATCGAACCCGGGATAGTATACGTCTCCTGTTCATCTTGGGTGGAGAGCAGATAGAGCAGTTCCACCGACTTCCACACGCACCAGCGCGCCTGCTCGCTTTGGGGAAGACGGTCCAAGTCGGCAAAAGCCGCCCGGCTCCAGTTGGTGGGCCCCTCCACGGCGCAGCCACCCCGGCTGGCCATCCATCGCCGCACCTGCCCTGTGTCCAGGGTTAGACCACCCAGCAGATTGCAGATAGTTTCCAGGCTCTCTCGGGCACCCCGGGCATCTACCGCCACCAGGACGCCAGCCAGAGATGAGTCCACCCGGGCATTGGTCAGCCCAGAGAGGTCAGTGAGAATCAACACCTTCCTGGCGTCAGCGGTCAGGAAGGTTCCGTTCCGCCGGGTCAAGGTCACTGATCCCCTCAGGCAGAACAGGGCCTCAAAGTGCAAGGGAGCCAGTTGGAGGGGTAATAGGTGTGGTCCCTTCTCCAGAGAGAACAGACAGGCTCGGGCACCGGGCATCACCTGGGTCCAATCTCCACGGTCTGCCAGAAATTCCGCCAGCAATATTCTGCCCCCTTTCCATCTGTCTGCATCCCGGCTCTTTACCAGCTGAACAGCCCCTTCTTTTCCCAGGGCTCCTTCCGGATCTCCCCCACCTCATAGCCGGTGGCGGAAATGGCAGCACGCAGGGCATCCTCGTCCAGGTCCGTCTCTGCAATCACCGTGGTCTCTTTTTTGCTCCGGGAGGAGGTGACCTTCTTCACTGGAAATGATTTCCGAACCGCATCGTTTACATGGCTTTCGCACATGCCGCACATCATGCCGTCTACTTGGGCCGTGTACTTCCACATCGTCTATTCCTCCTGTCTATTCAAAAAGGTTAGATCACGCTAACTATTAGGCATGAAAAAGTGGTCGTTTTGGATGTCTCGCTTAGCCCAGTGCCACGTCCAGCGCCATCATCAGGGTGAAGCCCAGGGCGAAGGTCAGCGTTCCCACATTGGAGTGCTCCCCCTGGGACATCTCCGGGATCAGCTCCTCCACCACCACATAAAGCATGGCGCCGGCGGCGAAACTCAGCAGATAGGGCAAGGCTGGAACCACCAGCCCGGCGGCCAGGATGGTCAGCCCGGCGCCCAGGGGTTCCACCGCACCGGAGAGCACACCCCCCGCAAAGGCCCGGACCTTGCCCACCCCCTCCGCCCGCAGAGGCATGGAGATGATGGCCCCCTCGGGGAAGTTCTGGATGGCGATGCCCAGGGACAGGACCAGCGCGGCTGTCATCGTGATCTGGCCTTCTCCCGCCAGGAAACCCGCGTAGACCACCCCCACCGCCATCCCCTCTGGGATGTTGTGGAGGGTGACGGCCAGCACCATCATGGTGGAGCGCTCCAGCCGGGTGCGGGGTCCCTCTGCCTGCTGGCTCCGCTGGTGGAGGTGGGGGATCAGGTGATCCAGACCCAGCAGGAAGAGGATACCGGTCCAGAAGCCGATGACCGCTGGCAGAAAGACCCAGACGCCCGCCCCAGCGGACTGCTCCATGGCGGGGATCAGCAGGCTCCAGATGGATGCAGCCACCATAACGCCAGAGGCAAAGCCGGTGAGCCCCCGCTGCACCCGGTCCCCCAGGCCCTTCTTCAGAAAAAAGACGCAGGCGGCGCCCAGGGAGGTGCCGAGAAGCGGGACGAGCAGCCCCCAAGCTACTGCCAGTTTCATTCCAACTCCCTCCTGTTCTTTGTCTGCCGGGACAAGTTTTCTTTCTGCTAATTAAGAGCAATAGTTAGTATATGCTAACTTATATGTATTGTCAAGGACCACACGAGTATTGAATCATCTTTTTCTATTCTGCCTTTATATTTTTACCACCCTATAGGAGAATTTCATTCAGGGCACAAAGCCAATTTGCCCATTTACATTGTAGATTCCATCGTATTCGTATTCTTATTGACAAAAAGAACTTTTGTTCTATACTGGACACAGGCGAAAGCCGAAACTCGCAGCTTTCCGGTGAGGTTCACACCCCTGTGAACCTCAGGCATTCATGGGCCTCGTAGGGCACCAAAACCACCCTGAACGAAGGGAGCATCCATGAAGGTCTTCAGTATTTGGCGCTGTACCGGCAGCGTGGGTGTGTACCTTTCCGTAGAGAGCGGAAAGGACACGAATGGACGACTCTGTCGTTGTTCTCTACAATGGTGAGCCAGTATCGGTGCCAAAGGAGGTTGCAGAATTTCTGGATCAGGAGCGGAAACGGGAGCAGGCGCAGGACAAGCGGGACGAGAGGCATCTGAGTAGAAGTGAGTTTGAAACGGTGCTGTCCTGCCTTGGAAACACCGATCCTCCCGTGGAAGAAACTGCGATCCAGGCCCTCCAGCTTGAAACTCTGCGAAAGGCTGTCCAAAAATTGGACGCCCAGGAGCAAAACCTGATCGCCCTGCGCTATGGTCAGGAGCTGACCATGGAGGAGATCGGGAGGCTCTGCGGCATCTCGAAAATGGCGGTATCAAAGCGGCTGAGAAGGCTCCACGAAAAGCTGAGGAGCTCTGTCACATGACAGGGCTCCCCAGCTTTTTTCTGTCTCTGGGCTTGCTATTCATAAGCTCCGCTCTCGTCCATACTGGATGGGAGCAAAATTTTTTCCAAAGATTTTCTATTTTCTGGTTTACAAACTGCTTCTGAGTGTCCTAATGGGTGAAGGACAAAGGTTCCGAATCGGAAAACCAGCTGATGGCCGCAGTTGGGATTGTCCTAAAACAAACTCAGAAAAGAAAGAAGGGCGAACATGAATCCAACCCCGTTGACCTATCTGGACGGCGAAACTCTGATAAGCACCGTCCTGCCGCCCATCCGCTTTGTCGTAGACAAACTGCTTCCCCAGGGCCTGCATATCCTGGCTGGAGCGCCGAAGGTGGGAAAATCCTGGCTGGCTCTGTGGCTCTGCCTGTGTGTTGCCAAAGGAGAGCCGGTCTGGAATTTCCCCACTCTCCGGGGCGGCGTCCTCTACCTCTGCCTGGAAGACAGCTATTCCCGCATCCAAAACCGCCTGCTGGACATCACAGACAACGCCCCAGCAGACTTGTGCTTTGCCACCGTGTCTGAGAAACTGCACAGCGGGCTGGAGGAGCAGATCGAGGGATTTCTTGGCGCACACCCAGATACTGCGCTGGTGGTCATTGACACTCTCCAGCGCATCCGGGCTGTGGGAAACGAGGCAAATCCCTACGCCAGCGACTACCGGGATCTGGGTGTACTGAAGGAATTGGCAGACCGGAACCGCATCGCCATTCTGCTGATCCACCACCTGCGGAAACTAAACGATGAAGACCCCATGAACATGATCTCCGGTACCACCGGCATCAGCGGCGCCACGGACACCAACCTGGTGCTGAAGAAAGGAAAAAGGAGCGGCAGCGCCGCCACCCTCTACTGCACCGGGCGGGACATCGAGTACCAAGAGCTGGTCCTGGAGTTCGACCAAGACGCCCATGTATGGAAGCTGGTATCCAGCGGGGAATCCACAGAAGAAGAACAGGACAAAATCCTGGCTTCTCTCTCTGCTTTCCTCGCGGAGCGCCGGGAATTTACCGGCACCGCCACAGAGCTGGCAGAGGCGCTGGAGCCCTATTGCAGAGAAAAAATGCGTCCCAATGTGCTGATGAAGTACCTGCTCCGCCGCCAAGAGGAGCTGTCCCGCATGGGAATCACCCTCCAGAGCAGGCGGACTCGTGACCGACGCGAGCTGGCGTTGACACGTGCCTATGACAGCAATGACGGCAGTGACGGGAAAAACGATATGGAGCCAGTGCCGGATTTGTTGTCACAACCGTCACAGCTGTCACGGAGCCATGCAGTTAGTTCCAACGAGAGGAGAGCGAACAAATGAACCTGTTGGAGAAAGATCTGAAATTGCTTTTGGATACCCTGGCGGATCGCTGCACGACGGAAACCATGCGCTCCGTCATGGATACGATGAAACAGTCTATGGATGACGGGGAGATTCCTCCAACGGAAACAGTGAGATCCTTCATCCAACACCCGGAACAGCCGACGGATTTGACTGCTTTTCAGCAGGCCCTTGCAATGGACAACCTGCTGGAACAGGCGGAAGTAAATTTCCGCACGCTCTGCGATCTGCTCCGCTACCACTACTGGAAACAGGCTGGAGCGGTCAGCTCCGTAGACGAGTTTCTGGAGCTGTTCCGGTAAGACGCTGAGTGGGTGCCGATAACGGGGATTCCTCCCATTCGGGAGGGCAAGCATCGCGTCCGGCTATACGCCGGCCACAGTTCCGGGACGCTGCCCCGAACCCCAGTTTTCACGGGGAGCTATCGAGGAAGGAGTCTTAATGCAGAGAGAAAAGAAAACGGAGATTATCACCCTGCGCGTGACGCCGCAGGTCAAAGAGCGCATCCGGGCCAAGGCGCGGGAGGTGAACCTGACCGTCACCGACTACCTGTGCCTCTGTGGGCTGGGCAAGAAGATCGTCCAGGTGGACGGTCTGGATCAGGTGCTGTCCGAACTGAAAGCCCAGGGGCGAAACCTGAACCAGCTCACCACCCTGGCCAACATGGAGAAGATCACCGTAGTATACGGGGACAGGCTGGCGGAGGGCTACGCCCAAGTCAGCGAACAGCTCTACCAGCTCCTGCGGGAGGTAAGCAATGGGGCCCCCGCACGAGCTCAGCAAAGCGGGTCATGTGGGGAGAGGAGACACCCCGGAATGAGTGAGCTTTCAGCCGATAAGGCTGGAAGCGAATGATATGGAGGAGGTGTCGACGAGATGGCCACCTTCACCGCCGTCAAGAACCGGGGCGGAGGCCGAGGCGCGTTGGGCGGTGTGCTGCGATACACCCAGCAGGACGAAAAGACACTGTGGGAAGGGCAGCGGCTGGTGTCCGGCTGGAACTGCACCGCTCAGTCCGCTCTCTCCGAGATGCGGCTCACCAAGGAGCGGTATCGGAAAACGGACGGGCGGCAGTACTACCACTTCGTCCAGTCCTTCGCGGAAACAGATGACCTGACGCCCCAAGAGGCCCACGCCATTGCTCTGGAGCTGGTCCAGCGGGAGTTTCCCAACTTCGAAGTGCTGGTGGCCACCCACATCGACACCGACCATCTGCACAGCCACCTGATCGTCAGCAGCGTCTCTTTCCAAAACGGCAAGAAACTCCACCAGAGCGCCGCCGACCTCCAGGCCCACCGGCTGGCCAGCGATGAGATCTGTGCCGCCCACGGTCTGGAGATCCTGCCGCCACCTCAAAAGCAGGTGAAACAAAAACGCATGAGCAGCCGGGAATACCGCTCCGCCGCCAAGGGCGAGAGTTGGAAGTTCCGACTGATGGACACCATCGACCAGTGCATGAAGTACGCCGAAACCAAAGATGAATTTATTTCTCTGATGGAGAGTGAGGGGTACCAGGTGCGGTGGACAGACAGCCGGAAGAACATTACCTACACAACACCCAACGGAATGAAGTGCCGGGATGACCGGCTCCACGAAATAAAATACACCAAGGAGGTCATGGGACGTGAATTCCAAATCCGGGCAGAAATTATCTCTGGAGGAGTTGAAACAGCGAAATCGGGCATCGGCCTTTTCCGTGCCAGCCGCGCCGCCGGACACTCCCACGAGGCAGGACAGGGAGAATCTGCTGGCGATACTCACGGCCCTGTACCGGCTGGAGAGCACCAACAGCAGCCGGCTGGAGCACCTGGAGGCCGGTGTTTCGGCACAGGAGGCCCTGTTTCGGGCGTTGAGCCGGCAGGTGGGGCAGCTCCCCACACAGTCCCAGCTGGAGGCGCTGGCGCGGGATGTGGCCCAAATGAGGGCGGAGCTGAAACAGGCTGGGAAGAAGAAAGAGCTTTCTGTTTCTCCGCCCAGTTTGGAGACGGCACTGTCCGTCCTGATCTGGCTGGCCCTGATTTTGCTGGGCACGCTGGTGGGCATGGTGGTCTTGCGGACGATCTGGTCCGGCTTGGCCGCACTCTGGAGCGCGATGCGGACGCTGATCCCGTAAGGGATGCCACCACCACACATCAGCACGGTGATAGAAAAGCCCTCCGCAGGGAGAGAGAGAAAAAGATCGCCCTTGGCCACAAGGAGGACGATCATGAGGAAGAACCAACTTGGCAGCAGACCATGAGCTGAGGCCAACCGTTCCCTGATATGGGAAGAAAGGCGAATATGAAAAAAGATTACGAGGAGTATCGGGACACCGGCGTTCTGGGCGGCTACCACCCGGAAATGGCCGTACTGCGGGAGCAGAGCGATGGGGAGGTCATGACGATATTTCGTGATACAGAGTATCACCAGCAGGAGCAGAATATGGAGTGCCGGCGGGAGATGCTCATCCGTGGAAAGGTGTTTCATGTGACCTCTGTATTTCCCAACCAAGCCATAGCAACGCCCACGGACAAGATGCTCTCCCTCATCGACGCGGAGTTTTCCGAAAAGGGCCACAGCGCCTGATGTTTCAGTAGACTTGGGGGAGCCGGTGGGGTATACTGTTGCTACCCCATACCGGCTTGCCCCAGGAAAAGGAGGTTTCAAATATGGCAAGCCAAAAATATAATATCCTCTATGGCCGGCTCAGTCAGGAGGACGAGCGGCAGGGGGAGTCCAACTCCATCCACAACCAAAAGCTGTTTCTGGAGAAGTACGCGGCAGACAATGGATTTGAGAACACCCTATTCCTGTCTGACGACGGATACTCCGGGACCAACTTCGACCGGCCCGCGTGGAAGAAAATCGTGGAGATGATCGAGGACGGTGAGGTGGAGACCCTGATCGTCAAGGATCTCAGCCGGCTGGGACGGGAGTACCTGCAGGTGGGACAGCTGACGGAACTCTATTTTCCAGAGAAGGGCGTCCGGTTCATCGCAGTCAACGACGGAGTGGATTCCCTGGTGGAGAGCAGCAACGACTTCAACCCCATCCGCAACTGGACCAACGAGCTCCACGCCAAGGACACCAGCAAAAAGGTGCGGGCCATCAAGCGGATGCAGGCGGAGCGCGGAGAGCGTTCTGGCTCCAAACCACCCTACGGATACAAAAAGAAGGATAAGGACTCCAAGGAAATTGTGCCGGACGAGGTGACCGCCCCGGTGGTATGCCGGATGTTCGAGCTGTGCGCCGCTGGGAAGGGGCCCAACCAGATCGCCAGAATCCTGACCAGAGAGCAGATCCTGAACCCGACCAACCAGTACTACCAAGAAACTGGGAAAAACTGCAACCACCTGGACACGACCCGTCCATATAGCTGGAGCGGCAAAACAGTAGCAAATATTCTGGAGAACATCGTCTACCTTGGCCACACGCTCTCCCTGCAGCGAACAACGCTCTCCTACAAGAACAAAAAGCAGATCCGCAGACCAGAGAGTGAGCAGATCCTGGTGAAGAATACCCACGCTCCGCTGATATCTCAAGAGCTGTGGGACATCGTGCGGGATGTACGGGCACACAAGCGCCGCCCGCCCAAGCACATGGAGGAACCCAACCTGTTCTCCGGCCTGGTCTACTGCTCCGACTGCGGACAGTATCTAACGCTCTGCCGGACGGAGAAGGTGCGGGAGGATCAGTACTACTTCCAGTGTTCTACCTACGGCAAGAGAGGCAAGGATGCCTGTACACCCCATCAGATCCGAGAGGTAGACCTAAAGCAGATCGTGCTGGACGATCTGCGCAGGGTGACCCACTTCGCCCGGATGAAGGAGCGGCAATTCGCCCAGTACATCAACCAGAAAAACACGCTGGAGCTGCGGCGGGAGATCAACCGCGTGCAGAAGGAGCTGGACGCCATGCGCCGCAGGGATGGAGAACTGAGCGCCCTGTTCAAGCGGCTCTACGAGGACAACGTGCTGGGGCGTGTGACCAACGAGCAGTTCCGGATGCTCTCCGCCGACTACAACGAGGAGCAGAAAGAACTGGAGTCCGCCATCCCAGCGAAGGAGGAGCAGTTGGACCAACTGAAAGCCTCGGTCGCCAATGTGGACGCCTTCATCGAGAAGGCCAAGCAGTACACTGCCATCGACGAACTGACGCCCCAGCTGCTGCGGCTGTTCATCCAGCGTATTGAGATCGGGGAGCGGTCGAAGAAACACTCCCGTTCCGCCGGTCAGAGCGTTCGGATCGTTTACCGGGATATTGGTGCGCTGGACACGCCTATGCGGGAGGGCGACCACGCACCGCGCATGACCAAAGAGATCACAGAGAAAGAAGCAATCATCCGATTGCTGGCATGAAAACACAGAGGCGGACGGCTTCCGCCGTCCGCCTCTGTGCCTGACAATTCACCCGGTTCAGAAAATGTACCTATGGGAACCATCAGAAGTCGTGTCTTTCTTTTTTGGTTCCGGCGTCCAGAGGCCGCCTCCACCCCTCGGTATTTAAATGCTCGGGCGAAGTAAATTCGCCCTGCGCCGCCGGCCAGAAGGCCGGTTATGCGCCTTTTCGGACCGGCTGCTTTCGGAACTGAGTCCGCATTTTTATCCGCATTTGCTCAAAAGAGCGACACACTTTTCAGTGTGTCGCTCTTTTGGATCATGGTATGCCGCGCCGGAGCGGGCGTCTCTTTGCTCCGGCGCTTTTTGTGCCCACACACAGGAAGGCATCATCCATCCGCCTGCCGCCTGGCCCGCTCCATGGCTGCCTGGACCGGCCTGGAGGGTGCGGAACGGTTTTGCCGGGCCAGCAGCGCGGCGATCTGTCCGGCCGCCTGCTCCACCTCCGCGTGGAAGGCGGCGGCGGGAACACGCAAAGCTCCGTGACCCAGAATGATCATCTGCTCGGCGTTGTCCGAGGTAGCCACCCGCACCCGGTGCTTCTTCCGGCTGAGGGCATAGGTGGCCTTCTCAATATAGGCGTCCGCTGTCTCAGCCTCCTTGGTGTACACCACATAGATGTTGTGATAGCGGGACACCTCGCCCACACCCCGGGGGACCTTATAGGCGTCAAAGACCAGGATAATCTCACAGCGGCGATACCCCTGGTAGTTGCTCAAAATATCCATGAGCCGCTGGCGGGCGGCGCCCAGATTGTCCTGGGAGATGGCCTTCAGCTCGTCCCAGGCGAAGATGATGTTATAGCCGTCCACCAGCAGGTACTCCGGGCCCAGCTCCTGAGGTGAGAGGATGGTCTGCCGCTCCGGGAGCTCGTCCCGCTTCCGGGGCTTGGGCTGGGGGCGGAGATCCCGGCGCTGGATGGGGCCGTAGGTCCGCTCAAAGATGGCCTTCAGCTCCTCGTCGGCCTCCAGCGAGCCGGAGTACACCGAACCCCGGCGTGGGAGTGCAGGACCGGGGGCAGCCTCCTGCTCCGGAGCCTCCCAGGACAGGCCGCTGTCCACGTGCATATAGTCCCGGACCTGGTCCCAGCGGACCACGAAGCCCGCCCCGTGGCCGCAGAACACGGAGTCGGCGGGGTTGTCCGCATCCCGGTCGCTGTCATAGCCCGCGGCGGCGATGACAGCCTCCGGATCGTGGCAGGGACGGTATCCGGCGGGGACGCAGGACAGCCGCCCCCTCCCCCGGGTATAGGCCGCCACCTGGACAGCGTAGTCCCCCACCTCCGACACCGGGACGGAGCCGGAGATCAGAGTCATCTCCCCCAGAGGCTCCGGCGGCTGGCAGGCGCCCCCCATCCGCTGGATGTCCGCCATGGCCCGGCCCACCTGGTCGGCGGGCACCTCCAGGCGCAGGTCGTACCAGGGCTCCAGCAGAATGCTACGGGCGCACTTGAGCCCCTGTCGCACCGCCCGGTAGGTGGCCTGGCGGAAATCGCCCCCCTCGGTGTGCTTCACATGGGCCCGACCGGCCACCAGCGTGATCCTCATGTCGGTGATGGGCGCGCCGGTAAGCACTCCCCGGTGCTCCTTCTCCGCCAGGTGGGTGAGGATCAGCCGCTGCCAGTTCCGGTCCAGCTGGTCCTCGGAGCAGGCGGCGTCAAAGCGCAGGCCGCTGCCCGGCTCCCCCGGCTCCAACAGCAGATGGACCTCGGCGTAGTGGCGCAGGGGCTCAAAGTGGCCCACCCCCTCCACCGGCTCCAGAATAGTCTCCTTATAGAGGACGCTGCCCGCACCTAAGGCAGCCTCCAATCCAAAGCGCTCCCAGATCAGGCGGCGCAGGACCTCCAGCTGCACTTGGCCCATGAGCTGGAGGCGGATCTCCCGGGCGGTCTCGTCCCAAGTGATGTGGAGCTGCGGGTCCTCCTCCTCCAGCTGGCCCAGCTGGCGCAGTGCGGTGTGAACGTTGGCCCCCTCCGGAAGGCACACCTGATAGGACAGCACCGGCTCCAGCAGCGGGACGGAGGCCTCCGGCTCCACCCCCAGGCCCTGGCCGGGATAGGTATGACTCAAGCCCGCAACAGCGCACACCTCCCCCGCCGGGACGGTCTCCGCCAGACGGTACTGGGGGCCGGAGTACAGGCGCAGCTGGTCAGCCTTCTCCTCCCAGAGCGGCCCGGCCGTCTCCCGGCCGCCGGGCCGGCGGTTGGTGAGGAGGGCCTTCACCCGGAGGCTGCCCCCTGTGACCTTCAGATAGGTGAGCCGAGCCCCCTGGGGGTCCCGGGCGATCTTAAAGACCTTTGCACCGAACTCCTGGGGGTACAGGGGCGGGACGGCATACCGCCCGATGCCCTGGAGCAGTTCCGCCACGCCGTCCAGCTTCAGCGCCGAACCGAACCAGCAGGGAAACACCTTCCGGTGGCGAATGAGTGAGATCACATCCCCGTCATCCAGGTTCCCCTCTTCCAGATACTTCTCCAAAATACCGTCGTCGCACAGGGCGGCACTTTCCTCCCAGTCCGAGGCAGAGAAGTCCACACAGCCTCCGCTGAGCCGGCTGCGCAGCTGCTCCAGCAGGGCGGCCCGGTCCGTGCCCGCCAGGTCCATCTTGTTGACGAACAGGAAGGTGGGGATGTGGTACCGGGCCAGCAGCCGCCACAGGGTGGCGGTGTGCCCCTGAACGCCGTCTGTGCCGCTGATAACCAGAATGGCGTAATCCAGCACCTGGAGGGTGCGCTCCATCTCGCTGGAGAAGTCCACATGGCCCGGTGTGTCCAGCAGGGTCAGGTCCAGGCCGTCCAAAGACAGGCGGGCCTGTTTGGAGAAAATGGTGATGCCCCGCTCCCGCTCCTGAGCGTCGGTGTCCAAAAAGGCGTCCCGGTGGTCCACCCGTCCCAGGCGGCGCAGCTGGCCGCTCTCATAGAGCAGCGCCTCCGACAGGGTGGTCTTGCCCGCATCCACATGGGCAAGCAGACCAGCACAAATGCGTTTGAGCATTTTTTTCTCTGGCTCATCCCCCATCACTTTCACTTCCCATCTTAGAAAAGATATACGCGTATTTATTGAAAAATTATAACACAGGAAAAATCATCAGTCGATAGATATTTTCCCAAAAAGCGTGGGATAACACCTCCAAAACCAGGGTCTTTCTGCAAAATCTCATCGAGTTTAAGGATCATAGAATCGCACTTTTCCATGGACGCCAGCATAAAGGAGCGAACCAATACAAACCGAAACACCCACAGGCTGACGGATTGCTTTTTCCACTTTTGGTTTTCTTAAGAACTGTCATCGGTGGACCAGAACGCCAATTCCCCACAGTCCACGCCCTCCATATTTCAAAAACAGAGACCGATCGTGTTCCCGTATCTCCGCAGATGAAAAAATAATCCGATCGGCGAATACAAATTAAACGAAATTTCTTTTCGTTACTCCGTTAAGCACTCTTGCGAATCTGACTCCGTAGGAGGGAGAATGTTTTGTTTCTCTATACATTTTTCCAAAATCCAGCTTTGATGATCGGATCTGCGCAGAGGTCAAACAAAATGATGGGTTGCTTGTATTGGATCCAGAGCAAATCATGTGCTAGGACAGCTGCATATAAATGGTGTGGTTTACAGATCAGCCGCTGGATAACGGTTTTCGTTATACGCAGAAACCCCCATCTAACTTCCTGTTAAGAGTTAGATGGGAGTTTCTTTTTTTGCTGCTAAGGATAATCTCCTTCGCTGATGTAATCTCAGTTATGGCTCACTGGATGGAAAAGGGGTTCCCCCCTTAGAGCCCGAACTACCTCTTCTGCAGCACTTTTCAGCAAGGTATGCATGGCCGTTTCCGAATACCATGCGCAGTGGGGTGTGAGAATGATCTGCTCCTGCCCCAACAGAGGAGCATCCGGCCGAACAGGCTCCTCATTGAGCACATCCAGTGCTGCCCCGGCTAGATGGCCGCTCAGCACTGCTTCTCGCAGGGCCTGTTCGTCTACCAGAGGCCCCCGAGCAGTATTGATGAGAATGGCCCCCGGCTTCATCTGACTCAGGGTTTCCCGATTAATCATATGTTTGGTGTATCGGTTCAGAGGGGCATGCAGGGAGAGAAAATCGCTATCCTGCAGAACCTTCTCCTGGGGCAGCAGATGGATTCCATATTTGGCAACCTCCTGCTCTGTCACACCCGGATCGCAACCTATGATGTCCATGTCGAACACCTTAGCCTTCCGGGCTACCGCCCGAGCAATATTGCCACAGCCCACCAGTCCTAATGTCTTGCCATGAATGGTGTCGGAAGGCTTGGTAATGGCGTAGTCCCACTCGCCCCGCTGGACCATTCGCTCCAGCACACAGAATTTCTTGGCGCTGGCCAGCAGTAGAAGTATCACATAATCTGAAACCTCCTCAATGCAATATAGGATGACGGGGCCGTCATCAAAGATGGTTTCTCCCAATACAGCACCATTTTTGCGGAGAATGTGATACTCCAGAATCAGGTCGAACTTTACTTCGATGATACAGGAATCGACGCTTCCGCCAGCAGGTCTGCCGGCAGATTGAGCTCAGGCTCCTCGCTGGTATAGCCGGCGCATCCTGCATCCCCGCAAACACGGCTTACCAGCAGGCTGTTTGCGTCACAGTCGCAGATATACTGATCCGCCGGAGTGGTAATGGGAACTTCCTCACCCGGCGCATAGCCCATCCCGCGCATAACAAAGGCCGGCAGTACCAGAGAGCCATCCTTGCGGATCTTTACAGAGGTGTGTACCTTACTCATCTTCGCACTCCTTTCTGCTACGAGTGCTGCCGCCGTAAATGATATCTCCGACCATCAGCCGCTCCTCCAGTTCGCCCAGGCAGATGCCGGAAAAGGCCATCATCTCCAACAGGTAGGGAGGAATATCCCGCAGGTCGTGATCATATCCGGCCTCGCAGACGGTAATCGTGTGATCCTCCTCGTCCACATAGAGACTCAGTTTGGCATCTGTGGGAATGCCGGCTTCTTTCCGCAGATCATCGTCCAGTTCGATCTTGTCGTACTCAAAATCCCCAAAGGGACATTCGCCCTCACACCCGCTGCAGGCGCCGCAGGTTTTGGCCAAATGGAAAGAGAGATTAATGAACAGCTGATTCAGACTGTCCAGCGCCTGGATCAGTTCCATAGCGGTCATCTGCTGCTTCATAATGACCGCTGTATTCTTCAGCGCATGGATCTCAACCTGACCGCTGTCCTCAAAACCACTGATTTTGAGTGCGGCACTGGGGAGAAAGAGGCCGCCATTCGACAACTGCTTGTTAAATTTCATCTGCTTTTATCCTCCTTTTATATCGTCTGACTCAAAGTTGGGAATGACTTTGCTTCCTGTTCCGCCAACAGTTCTTCCCGAAATGCTGTCAGATCCTCTGTCGTGGGCGTATAGCTCCTTGATTCGAGCGCAGTTAAGGGGAAAATTGCTCCACATATCGTGGGGCTGACTTCCGAAGCTGGTCAGCCCAGCCGCATAGCTGTAACGGATCAATTCATAGAACCATGCAGCCTTCTGAACATCGCTGGCAGGACTGTCACGGGCTAATGTAGCGCGGACCACATCGAAATCCTCCCGCGAGTTCAGCACATATCTGAGTGCTTCCATCAGTTCCTGCGGCTTATCTCTTACACAGCGGTAAAGGTTGACCAGCAAGCTGTTGAAATCGTTGTACACCTCAAAATCATTGCCGGGGGGCTTATGGAACAGCACCCAACCGCCCCCGCCAAAGACCTCGATATACCGCTCATAGTAGACTGGGAACAAAGTGACGATGAGCTCTCGAAGTGCTTTCTTGCCGCCAATCCAGCTCATGAAACTATCCGGAAACCCGACCCAGATGCCCTCCATATTGTTGCGGCTTGCCAGCTTGACCCGGATGCCGTAGTCGCCCCTGTCGGGAAGCATCGCCGGGTCGCTATTCTGAGAGAGATCAAGCGGCGAGGAAAGTCTGATAAAATTGGTCGATTGTAAAATGAAGTTGGACACCTAAGAAAAAATCCATAGTGATTTTCCC
>ERZ836441.585-NODE-585-length-41640-cov-7.911699_pt1 | contig 41640 bp, 37 predicted proteins | sample MGYA00519686_ERZ836441 | MGnify/ENA primary metagenome ERZ836441 (study PRJEB31850, sample SAMEA3708800) | human gut metagenome | biome: human gut; feature: human-associated habitat; material: faeces | place: China | collected 2014 ...
CGGCATCCAGATAGGAACGGGGCCACTTTTCCAGTGCTTCGGCCAGAATGGTGTGATTGGTGTAGGCGCAGGTCTTGGTAACGATCTCCACAGCTTCGTCAAAATCAATGCCTTTTTCACCCAGCAGACGGATCAGCTCCGGGATGACCATGCTGGGGTGCGTGTCGTTGATCTGGATGGCGGCATAATCGGCCAGGTCGTGGTAGTTGCAGCCCCGGGCGGCGCACTCGGCCAGAATGAGCTGGGCGCCGGCAGAGACCATCAGATACTGCTGGTAGACCCGCAGACGGCGGCCTGCTTCGTCGGAATCGTCCGGGTAGAGGAACAAGGTCAGGTTCTTGTCGATGGCAGTTTTGTCGAAGGCGATGCCGTCGTGGACGATGCTCTCGTCGATGGTGTCGAGGTCGAACAGGTTCAGGGTATTGGTGCGGCCCTCGTAACCGGTGACGGCCAGCTTGTACAGGCGGGCGGTGTATTCCTTGCCGGCCAGCTGGACCGGATAGGTGATATCGGTCTTTTCGGCCCAGCTGTGGGCGGTGAGCCACGGGTCGGGCTTTTCGTTCTGCACGCCGTCCTCAAAAGACTGCCGGAACAGGCCGAAGTGATACCGCAGGCCCACGCCGTCGCCGGGCAGGTTCAGCGTGGCCAGCGAGTCGAGGAAGCAGGCGGCCAGACGGCCCAGACCGCCGTTGCCGAGAGACGGCTCCGGCTCTACTTCTTCAATGTCTGCAAGGCTCTTCCCGGCAGCAGCCAGCGCGTCGCGGGCTTCGTCGTACAAACCCAGATTGATGAGGTTGTTGGACAGCAGCTTGCCGATGAGAAATTCGGCGCTGATATAATAGAGCTTACGGCCGGTCACCGGCTGCACACGGTCAGCACTCTTGCGCCGGACAAGTTCCAGCAGGGCAAGATACAGTTCCTGATTCGTGCAGGCAGAAAGAGGTTTGCCGGTAAGGCTTTGTAAGGTTTCGGTAAAGTTCATAACAGGATCCTCCTTTGATACGGAAAGCAGGTTTGACATCTGTGTCTCAAGATATACCACACAAAACGTGCAAAATCTTGCCTAAACAGTGCAAATTGTGATACAATCCTATCATCAGGAGGAAACAGACATGGGAAATCCATCTTTTTTGCAGGAAACAAAGCAACACGGTGCCGTGCGTTTTCCGTTCAACATCTATCCCTGCACCATCCCCGGGGACTTCCCGCAGGTGGCACTGCACTGGCAGGACAGCATGGAGCTGGTCTTTGTCAAGCGCGGCCGCGGCCTTGTGCAGATGGGCACAGCGGCCTATCCGGCGCATACAGGGGATATCTTTGTCTTTTCGCCAGGGACACTCCATGCCCTGCGGCAGAAGGAGGGCTGTTCCATGGAATATGAGAACATCATCTTTGATTTGGAACTGCTGGGCGGCGCGGGCGACCTCTGCGCCGAAAAATACCTGTTGCCGCTGCAAAGTGGGCGGCTGTCGCTGACCCAGCGCCTGACCCCGGACGAGCCATGTTATGCTCGTGCCGCCGCCTGCCTGCGGGAGACCGAGGATGTGAACCGTGCCAAAGAGCCGGGCTATGAGCTGTTTATCAAAGGGGCATTGCTGCGCTTTCTGGCGCTGCTCATTGCACAGGGGAAGAACCTGCCGCCGATGGAGACCGCCGACTCCCGGCGATTGAAAAAGATTTTGCAATGGGTGGCGGACCATTATGGCGAAGAGGTGCATATCTCCGATGCAGCACAGTTGGTGCCTTGCAGCGAGAGCCATTTTATGCGGTGGTTCCGGCAGATGACCGGGCAGAGCTTCATTGCTTTTCTCAAGGAATACCGGCTCAATGCCGCTGCCGAAGCCCTGCACACAACGGATGACACGGTGCTGAGCATCGCTTCCCGCTGCGGGTTCGAGAACCTCTCCTATTTCAACCGGGCATTCAAGGCGCATTTTGGCCTGACCCCGCGGGAACACCGCAAAAAATAGTGCATTTCCACAGGTTATGCCCAGTACATGACGGCCTTTAACCGCAGCTTTGGCGGCTCGTCCGGCGGCGGCGGAAATCACGGTGGCGGCGGGGGAGATGGCGGCGGATGCGGCTGCCTGATCGCCATTGCCGTGATCGTGGTGCTGATCCTAATCGGCAGCTGAGTGGACTGCAAGATAAAGCTGGAATGACCTGCGCGGGGAACTTTACAGGATTTTACAAAAGCACGGTTGATTTGCAGGGATGCGCCGGGTATGCTGGATTTGTTTCCGATCTGCACCGTTTTACTGCGCCACAGCGCTGAAACCGACGCCCTCGAACACCGTCATGGCCTCTTCGGTCTGCAGATAGGCGAGGAAAGCCTTGGCGGCGTCGGCATTGAGAGCGGCTTTCATCACGGCGGCAGGGTAGATGACCCGACCGCACATCTCCTTGGTGGCCTCGTCCACCGGGGTCAGACCGGCGCTGTAGGCGTCGGTGCAGTAGACCACACCGGCATCCACGCTGCCCTCGGTGACCTGGGTGGTCACCTCCTTGACATTGGAACCGTAGGTGATGACCCCGGCGGCAGCCAGAGCGGCCTCGTCCAGATCATAATAGGCCAGAATTTTCTGGGTGTACTGGCCCACCGGCACATCGCTGTTGCCCATGCAGAAGAGGATGTCCTCGGCCTTCAGGTGCTCGGCCAGGGCGTCAAAGCTGTCGATGCCCTTGTCGCTGCCCTCCGGCACGCAGAGCACCACCTTGTTTTCCAGCAGGTCCACGCGGCTGTCGCTGTCCACAAAGTCCAGCCCTTCGGTGTTTACATCCGCAGAAGCGGTGCTGTCCAGCTGGTTCATCTGCTTCTGACCGGCCGAAATGAACACGTCGCAGTCGGCACCTTCCTGAATCTGGGTCTTGAGGGTGCCGGAGGAATCAAAGTTGAACCGGAAGGTCACGCCCGGGTTCTCTGCCGGGTACGTTTCGCCGATGGCGGTCAGGGTCTCAGTGAGGGAGGCGGCGGCAAAGACGATGAGCTCCACCGGTTCTGCAGCGGCTCCGGAGGAAGCGGCGGCAGAGGATGCGGCCGCGCTGGAAGCGGAGCTGCCGCAGGCAGTCAGGGCAGCGGCGGTGGTCAGACCGACCGCACACAAAAAGTTCCGGCGGGAAATCTTGTTCAGGTTCATGGCTTATTCTCCTGTTCTTTGAAAGAAATGATTTTGCACGATACGGTACAGGATGCGGTGCCGCCCACCGGGATAAAAGAATTCCAAGGAATAGAATACAAAAAAACAGGCCGGTCCGTCAAGCGGCAAACCGGCCAAAATTTCTGCGCACATCGGTCAAAATTGAGGAATGACCGATGCATGGTATTGCTTTTTTGAAAAGTCAATGGCGTGCACATTCACCGTCCAGACCGGCGGCGATGCGCAACCCATGTTCCAGACTGGGCAGGATGTACTCCAGATTTTCCTGCACAGCTTTGGGGCTGCCCGGCAGGTTGACGATGAGCGTTTTGCCGCGGAGGACACTGGCTGCACGGCTGAGCATCCCGCGCGGGGTGATGCTCAGGCTGTGGTACCGCATGGCCTCGGCGATGCCGGGCGCGTTGCGGTCGGCCACGGCAAGGGTGGCCTCCGGGGTGATATCCCGGGGCGAAAAGCCGGTGCCGCCGGTGGTGAGGATCAGGTTGACCTGACGGCCGTCGGCCAGCCGGATGAGCTGGGCTTTCAGGGCAGCTGCCTCGTCGGGCAAAAGCAGTGTCTCTTCCACCTTGTAGCCTGCGGCGGCGAGCATTTTGACGATGAGCGGGCCGCTTTTGTCCTCTCGTTCACCGCGGCTGCCCTTGTCGGAAAGGGTAATGACGGCAGCCCGCAGGGGCGGATTCTCCGGCGGGGTCAGCAGGGTCACTTCGTCGCCCACACGGATCTCGCCGCCGGCAATTACCCGGGCAAACACGCCCTCCCGCGGCATGATGCATTCGCCGGTCTGCTGCTTGATGACACAGTCGTTGTGGCATTCCTTGCCAATCTGGGTCATCTCCAGTACCACGTCTCCGATGGCAAACCGGCTGGTGACCGGAAGGGTGCGGAAGTCAAACCCTTCGACGACCAGATTTTCGCCAAAGGCACCGTAGTCCACCCAGACCTTTTTGCGGAAGGCTTCGATCTTTTCAGCGCTCAACATACTGACCTGGCGGTGCCAATTGCCGCCGTGGGCGTCGCCCACGATGCCCCATTCCGGGGTGAGCACGGCGCTGGGCACCGCGGTCTTGACGGTGCCGCGCCGGGGGCTTGTGCAGATGGCCAGAATTTTACCCATAAAATGTTATCCTCCGATGCGGTACATGCTGCGTGTCGCGGGCATGCACCGGTCCTCAAAATGATGCTCCCGGGGTTTGGACCAGATGGTCTCCCGGATGGCCGTCCGCAGCCGGGCGTCGTCGGCCCCGCCGCGCAGCAGGGCACGCAGGTCACACCCGGTCTCGCTGGCAAGGCAGGGACGCAGAAAGCCCTGACTCGTCAGCCGTACCCTGTTGCAGGAGGCGCAGAATTTGCCGTGCACGGCGGCAATGAAGCCAATGCTGCCCTTCCAGCCGGGCACGGTATAATAGACGGCAGGGCCATTGCCAAAGGTGGTGCCTTCCACGGGATGCAGTTCCGGCCAGCGGTTGGCAAACCGCGCCCGCAGCTCTGGGCCGGAGACGCAGGGCATGGCCGCGCCGTAGCCGATGGGCATCATCTCAATGAACCGCACCTGCAGATCATTGTCCCGGGCCAGCGCTGCAATCGCTTCCAGTTCGCCCTCGTTGACGCCCACTTGCGGCACACAGTTGAGCTTGACCGGCAGGGGACTTTCCAATGCGGCGCGCAGGCCCGCCTGCACGGCGGCGAATTCGTCCCGGGCGGTGATGTGCCGGAACACCGCCGGGTCCAGCGTGTCCAGACTGATGTTCACGCTGTCAAGGCCCGCGTCCAGTAAAGCGGGCAGCTGCTGCGCCAGCAGAGTACCGTTGGTGGTCATGCTGACATGACGGATGCCGGGCGTTGCTTTCAGCCCGGCCACCAGCTGTGCCACACTCTTGCGCACCAACGGTTCGCCACCGGTCACCCGCACCGTGTCGATGCCGCACTGCGCAAACAGCGCGGCCAGACGCAGAAATTCTTCATGGGTCAGCACTTCTTCGTGCTCCAGTATTTTTGTGCCGTCCGGCATACAGTACCGGCAGCGCAGGTTGCAGCGGTCGGTGACCGACAGGCGCAGGTAGTGGATATCCCGGCGGCAGGAATCAAACATAGCCGCCCTCCGACCGGATGTAATGGCCGCTCTTGCCGCCGGTCTTTTCCACCAGATGGATGCCGCTCAGCTCCATGCCCTTGTCCACAGCTTTGCACATGTCGTAGATGGTCAGCAGGGCTGTGGAAACGCCGGTCAAGGCTTCCATCTCCACGCCGGTGACGCCGCTGGTTTTGACCGTGCAGCGGGCTTCCACGGCCTGCTGTTCGGGCAGCAGTTCAAAATCCACGCATACCTTGGTCAGCGGCAGGGGATGGCACAGCGGGATCAGCTCGCTGGTGCGTTTGGCGGCCATAATGCCGGCGATGCGGGCCACGCCCAGCACGTCGCCCTTTTTCACCGTGCCGCTCTGCACGGCGGCAAAGGCTTCGGCGTTCATGGTAAGGATGCCCCGGGCCGTAGCCTCCCGGGCGGTGACCGGTTTGCCGCTCACATCCACCATCACGGCATTTCCGGCGGCATCAAAATGGGTCAGATTATTTTCACTCATTTATTTCTTGTCCTTATTACGCTCTATTGCAAAACTCCCTGCCGTTCGACAGCGAGACGGAGAGGGTTTCTCAGCAATGGCCGAAGCCGCAGTTGGGCCAGTGGCATTCCGCACAGCCCAGGCACAGCCCGCCCTCGCCCAGCCGGGCAATGTCCTCGGCGGTGATGGGGGCATCGGCCAGCAGGCGGGGCAGCAGCAGGTCAAAAATCGTTCGCCTGGCGTACATCACACAGCCGGGCAGGCCGCACACGGGTACCCCGTCCAGATAGCTGACCAGGAACATGGCACCTGGCAGCACCGGCGCGCCGTAGCTGATGATGTCGGCACCGGTGTTTTTGATGGCCAGCGGGGTGCGGTCGTCGGGGTCCACGCTCATGCCGCCGGTGGTGAAGATCAGCTCACAGCCTGCGTCTTTTGCCTCCAGAATGGCGGCCGTGATGCCCGCCGGGTCATCATCGCAGACCTTGCGGAAGGTCATCTCACAGCCATATTCGGCCAGCTTGTTTTGCAAAATCGGGGTGAATTTGTCCTCGATGCGGCCCTTGAACACCTCGCTGCCGGTGGGGATGACGGCAAACTTCTTCGCACGGAAGGGCAGCACGTTCAGGATGGGGTCCGGCCCGGCAGCGGCCTGCATGGCGTCCATCTTTTCCTGCTCGATCACCAGCGGGATGATGCGGGTGCCGGCCAGCTTCTGGCCTTTTTTCACGGGCATATCACCGTGGATGGTGGCGATCATCATCTGGGGCGTGCGGTTCACAGCCAGCAATGCGGCGCGATCGATCTTGAGCAGGCCGTCGCAGTCGGCGATCAGCTCGATCTTGCCCTCTTTCGGTTCGGTGCCGTGGATGTTTTTGCCGGCAGCAGCTTTGTACAGCAGGGCCGCTGCCTCGTCCTCATGCAGGATGCCGGGGCGCTTTTCCCAGACATAGAGGTTTTCTTTGCCGATGGACAGCAGCACTGGGATGTCCTCGGGCTGGACGATGTGCCCCTTGCGGAAGCGCGGGCCCTTGAACTCGCCCGGGATGATCTGGGTGATATCGTGGCAGAGCACCTGCCCTGCCGCGTCAACAGTGCGGATCAATTTCATCTTTTTAATCTCCTTACAACGCAGGCAGCTGGTTCGCGGCGGAACGGATGATTCAGCTGTCAGTACCAACATAACGGTTCCGGCAGAAAATGTCAAGCAAAAGTGAGGATGTCCGGCCCCGGGCGGCACTTTGTGCATCGGCAGCACAAAGCTCTGTGGATAAATGATGATTCACGCAAAAACGATGATTTATAAGAAAAGATAACAAGGATGAAACTTCTGAACTGCAAATTCAGCATAGACTTAAAAAGCGGGCCTCTTCGGAATGCGTTCATTCCAGTTTTGTAGAGAGCAGCATCAATCTGGTTCCGCTCTTGATTTAACAGCAAAATCCCCCTACATTGACCTTTGAACCGGGTCAGCGTAGAGGGATTTTTCGTTTTATGTTTTACGATGTGGTCACGCAGGGAAGTTCACAAAACAAAACGAACACGTTGCCTACCATTTGAATGGTGACTTCGTGTTCGTTTTGCTCTTGATTGGTGGAGAATAGCGGGATCGAACCGCTGACCTCTTGCATGCCATGCAAGCGCTCTCCCAGCTGAGCTAATCCCCCATGAGCTGGTGTTTTGCCATCGTATTCCTGACGACGTGTGTAATTATACCAGCCAAAAGGGAGATTGTCAACAGCTTTTTTGGGATTTTCTGCAAAAAAATTCCCGCCGGGGAAATGCCCTTCCCGGCGGGAAAAATGATCGCGAAAAAACTTACGCTCTGGCGTTCTGCCGGTCGAAGATCTGCGGGGCGACACGGATCAGGATCACCACAAGGACGGTGGTCAGGATGGCTTCAGGCAGCATGTAGGTGGCGTTGTACACGGCGCTGTACAGCCAGCACAGACCGTCCACGCTCATGTTGGAGATGCCGGGAAAGCCGATCTCGGTCATCCAGCTGAAAGCGTAGTCGTAGTCCTTCCAGACGATGTAACCGGACAGAAAGCTGCACAAAAAGCGCAGCAGGCACACCACAAAGGCGCTGACACCGGCACCCACGGTGCGGCTGCGGAACGGCTTTGCGATCAGGCAGGCAAAGCCCAGCACCGTGAAGGCCAGAAGGTAGTCTAGCAGCACGCAGCCCACCTGTGCCGTGAGGGTCTGGCAGTATGCCAGATTGCCAAGGCCCTGCACAAGCTGGATCAGGCTGTTGACGAAAGCGGTCATGACGCCCCACTTTGCGCCGTGGCGGTAGCTCATTACCAGAATGGGCACCATGCTGAACAGGGTGATGGAACCGCCGTGGGGCATGAGCGGGATCTGGATCATGCTCAAAACGGTGGACAGAGCAATCATCAGTGCACCCTCCACCAGAATGCGGGTCTTGGAATAGGTTTTGGTCATAGGGATTCCTCTTCTCAGAACGATAGTACACAAAAACAAAATGCGCCTGCCGGTAGCAGACGCATGGAGGTTTGTTGATGGTGCCGGACAGCTCCGCAAACTCCCTACGCCGGCATTGCCCGGATCAGGTTAAAGGGTACTCCGCTCAGTGCGGATCTCAGCCTTACGGCGCCCCTGTTTTTATGTCCGCGTCCAGTATAGCGCAGCCAGGCGGCAAAAGTCAACCCTTGCCGACATAATTGCCCGGCCCGGCGCATAGGCTGTAGCAGCACGATACAGGGGGCGTGGGGGTATGAGAGCAGATCCGGAACAGCGGGCGGTACAGCTGGCAGAATACATCGTGGAGCAGGGGGCCACCGTGCGCGCTGCGGCTGCAGCGTTTGGGTGCAGCAAGTCCACCGTGCACAAGGACGTTTCGGTGCGGCTGGTCCGGGTCAGCCCGGGGCTGTCGGCACAGGTGCGGGCAGTGTTGGCACGCAACAAAGCCGAGCGGCATCTGCGCGGCGGGGCTGCCACCCGCCGAAAATACCGTAAATAGAAGCGCAGCGCCCCTGCACGCCGCCGGATGGACGGAGCAGGGGCGCTGCTGTGTTCAGTGCCCGGCCCGGAACTGATTCAAGGCACCTTTTTCCAGCCGGGACACCTGCGCCTGACTGATGCCGATCTCCTGCGCCACCTCCATCTGGGTCTTGCCCCGGAGATAGCGCAGCTCCATGATCCGCTTTTCGCGCGGGGTCAGCCCGGCCACGGTCTGCCGGAACTGCAGCCCGCTGATCCAGCTGTCCTCGCCATCCGGGTCACGTACCTGGTCGATGAGGTACATGGCATCGCCGCCGTCGGTATACACCGGCTCTTCCAGGCTCACCGGCTCTACCACCGATTCCAGTGCCGCGGTCACCTCCCGGCGGGACAGGCCTGCCTCCCCGGCGATCTCGTCCATGGTGGGTTCCCGGCCCAGCTGCTTCTCCAGCGTTTCGCGGGCCTGCATGGCCCGGTAGGCGGTATCGCGCAGGCTGCGGCTTACCCGCAGGGCATTGTTATCCCGCAAAAAGCGCCGGATCTCGCCGATGATCATGGGCACGCCGTAGGTGGAAAACCGCACCGGCTGGGCCGGGTCAAAGTTGTCGATGGCTTTGATGAGCCCGATGCACCCCACCTGAAACAGGTCGTCGAGGTTTTCGCCCCGCTGGGCAAAGCGCTGCACCACGCTCAGCACCAGCCGCAGGTTGCCCTCCACCATGCGTTCCCGTGCTCCTGCATCCCCGGCGTGGGCCTGCAGGAGCAGCTGCCGCTTTTCGCTTTCGGACAAAACAGGAAGCTGCGCCGTGTTCACGCCGCACAGTTCCACCTTATTGTACATCCAAACGCCCCCGGTCTGTTTTGAAGTTCACCGGGAGTATGGCCGCAGGGGCAAACCACTATGCGTGGAAAAAATTACACGCCCACCCGGCAGCCGGATGAGCGTGCAAAAAAGCTGCAATTGCAATTGGCCCATAATTATGGTATGCTTTAAATGCAGCCGCAAGGCTGCCACGAGGCGCTGCGTCCCACAAATGCAGGCGGCTGAGCTCCTTACCGGCACCTGAGTGCCCGGTGGAGCGAATTTTTCTTGAAATCTCGGCCTCCCCCGGACGCCCAAGGGCGGAAAGGGGGGATGCACCATGACGTTTGAACAGGTCGTAATGCTGCTTTCGCTGCTTGGCGGAGCAATCTACGTTACATTTCAGATCACATGGACTGTCTCGCACAGTGATGATAAAAAGAAAAAATGACCGCCTCAACGCTTCCAACCCTGAGCGGTCATTTCTTCTGATCAATCTGGTAAGGAGCTAGTCGTTTGTATGGGCCAGCGCCTTTTGTATTTTCAGTATAGACGATTCCACGCGGTTTGTCAAGGACAAGGCCGCGCTTTTTTATTGCCCTTCCAGTTGGAGCTTCAGGGTCTGGATGATGCGCTTTTCAAGGCGGGAGATGTAACTCTGGCTGATGCCCAGGGCGTCGGCGGCTTCCTTCTGGGTGCGTTCCACGCCGTCGGTCAGGCCGAAGCGCAGCTCCATGATCCGGCGCTCCCGGGCCGAAAGGCTGCTCACGGCGCGGCGCAGACCGGCGCGCTCGGCGTCCTGCTCCAGCTGCTGGCCCACCATGTTCTCGTCGCTGCCGAGGATGTCCGACAGCAGCAGCTCGTTGCCGTCGCCGTCCACATTCAGCGGCTCGTCAAGGCTGGCCTCCTGGCGGCGGTTGGAGGTCTTGCGCAGGTACATCAGGATCTCGTTGCCGATGCAGCGGCTGGCGTAGGTGGCCAGCTTGATGCTGCGTTCCGGCGTGAAGGTGTTCACGGCCTTGATCAGCCCGATGGTGCCGATGCTGATCAGGTCCTCGGCGGGCACACCGCTATTCTCGTACTTTTTGGCAAGGTACACCACCAGCCGCAGATTGTGCAGGATGAGCGCATCGCGGGCGTCTGCCTCTCCGGCGGCCATGCGGGCCAGCAGGGCTTTTTCCTCGGCGGGGGAGAGGGGAGAGGGCAGGCTGGCGGTACCGGCCAGATACTGCACGCCGCCGCAAAACCGCAGCCGCGCACACAGGCGGTGCCAGAGCTGCCGCAAAAACTGGAACATGAGCAGTCCTCCCTATAATAAGTATTATAAGAGCAGCTGTGCCGCATCCTCGCCGTACAGCAGCTCCCATGCAGGGTCCGGCGGCGTGGGGCAGCAGAACGCCGCCAGCAGCCCGCCTGCGCGGCCTTTGCCCAACTGCAGGGCAGCGGGCAGGGCAGGCAGCATGCTCTGGCCGTGGATGCTGCGGCAGGGCACCAGATGCACCCCCAGCTCCGGCGGGGGCGGGGCTGTGCTGTGGGCAAACCAGCCATCGAGATACTGCCGGGCTGCCTGCGGCAGGCGGTGCCGCACCGCCGGGTACTGCACCAGAACCACGGCCTTGCCGCTCAGCGGCTCCTGCAGGGCAAAGCCGGTGTCGTGGAAGGCCTGTACCGGCAGTTGCACCCCGGCCACCTCCAGCGTGGCGGGCACGCTGGGCGCGCCGCTGCGGCCAAAGCAGTACAGCAGGGCCCGCAGTACGGCATACACCCCCGCGCAGCTGGCCAGCAGCCGCCCGGGGGACAGGGGCAGGCTGACGCTCAGGTTGCGGCTCTGCACGCCGGGCAGCACCACCGCTCCGCACAAAAGCAGGTTGAGCAGTGCATACCACGCACACAACCGGGCAAAACGCCCCCGCCCGGGCAGGCCGTAGGCGGCGGCCACCACCGCGCAACCTGTGAAAATTTTATAACCAACTGCCACGGCTCCCGGCAGCTCCGGGGCCAGCAGTACCAGTGCCGACACTGCCGCCAGCGCCGCCCCGGTGCACAGCCGCACCCCGGTGCACACGGTGGCGCACAGCAGACCGGCTGCGGTGAGAAACAGCACAGCAAGGACAAAATTGGTCAGCAGAAGCTCGTCGAGGTAGATCACGCTTTTCAATGCTGCAGCCCCCTTGCAACCAGTGTACCGCCCGGCGGCGGCAAAGCTTGTCGGAACCGGAAAACCGCCTGCGGACTGTACAAAAGCAATACTTTTATAGACCTCGTTTCACATTTTTTACACTTTTTGCAAAAAGGTACTTGAACATTTCTGGAAAGTGTGGTATATTATTGCCATCCTAGTAAGGATTGGTGAGCACACGAAAGTGAGCTTGCAAAATATCTTTCTACATTTTGAAGGGAGTAATTCATTATGATGATGCCTGCAAACTTTTCCGCAATCTCTGAGAACGAGATGACCTACGTCAACGGTGGCGCTTCTCTGGCTGACATCCTGGCTCCGTCTCTGGAAGTCAAGAACTGGCAGAAGTTCAACACCAACATGGTTACCATCATCGGTAACAGCTTCCTGGGCAAGTACGTCGAGAACACTGTCGGCGTTCTGTTCGGCGGCGCTTACAAGCCCGGCAACCTGGGCAACGCATGGCTCACCGGCGTCAAGGGTGCTTACGGCACCGGCTACGATGCTGGCTTCGGCAAGCATGGTGATGAGCAGACCGCTGGCGACAAGTTCCTGAACGGTGCTAACGGCGTTCTGAACGCTGGCCTGCGCATGGTCGGTTCTGCTGCTGCTATCTACAACCTGGCTACCGGCACCGTGAAGAACGATGTCAGTGAGAAGGCTTGGAAGGTCGAGTTCTAATCAGCCCTTGTGACTGACTAGCTGGTTTGCCTGAGGGCAGACCAAAGAACAGGTTCTGAATGGGCCCGGAGACGAAAGTCTCCGGGCCCATTTTTGCGTGCAGCTCCCTCAGTCGCCTGCGGCGACAGCTCCCTCTAGGAGGGAGCCTTTTTTGTTGATACAGGAGGGTCTGGCGTTTTTTGTCAATGGTTCGCAGGGCAGACAGAATGACGGGGCATGTTACAGAAAGGACTTCGGCATTTCGACCGTGGGCTTCAAAACCGTGAGGGTCTGCGCACGAGATCAAAGCAGGGGCAGCACAGTTCTGTCAGGCAAGGTCGTCTGAGCGGAGTGCGGCACCTGCTTTGTTTGATCTGGTCTTGGATTTGCAGCGGGCGGGGCCGCAGAATTGTTTTGACAATAGCCTGGGATGTGATACAATAAACTCATATCGTCCGGTTGGGACCGGACCAAAGGAGGAACAAAAAATGAGATCATGGAACTACAAGCTGCTGTGCGGGGCAGTGTGCCTGGCACAGCTGGCCTGCCTGAGCCTGCCCGTATGGGCAGCACAAAATTCGGCGGCGTTCACCCGGCAGACCACCCTGCAGCAGCTGCGGGATGACCCGGCCATCAAGTCGTCTGGCTACTATACTTACTGCCGTGAGCTGAGCGGCCTTGGCAACGAATACTGGAAGAACAAAACGCTGGAACAGTACATGCGCCCGGAGCTGGTGGATGACAGCGTGGCGGCCATGAATCTGGTGGCGGAAAATACCCGCAATGGGGTACAGGTGACCTGGCAGGTGTACAGCCCGGAAGAAATCGCGGCAAACTCTTCACTGGGGTGTGTGCAGCTGTATTATTTCCCGGGCAAGGAGCCGGGCGGCAAGTACGCGCTGGTGGTGCCCGGCAACGGCAGCACCATGACCTCCGAGATGGAAGAGGGCGGCTCCGCGGCCTACCAGCTGCATGAACAGGGCTACACCGTGTTCGTGCTGCGGTACCGCACCTGGATCGACATGGGCGGCAATGCGCCCATTCAGGATCTTGCCAATGCGGTAAAGTTTATCACGGCCCATGCCGGGCAGTTCGGTGTGCAGCCGGAAAATTATGCGCTGGTGGGCTATTCCTCTGGCGGACAGATCGCAGGAATCTTTGCAAACAAGGAACGGGGCTATGGCTCCTATCAGGTGGAAAGACCCGGTGCACTGTTGTTGGGTTACCCGGTGGTGGACCTGACAGTGATGAAGCCGCTTTACCACATTCTGTATGACATTGGCACCTGCGGCTGGCGTTACTACTGGGCAAACCTGTGTAATATGGTAGACGCAGACTATCCGCCTGTGTACTTCTGGTGGGGGAAAAACGATGTTGTGCTGAGCTCTGCCGAGATGCCTGGCCAGCACAGGGATTTTGACCGGACCTTGGAGCGAAACAACATTCCCCATCAGATGGTCGTTTATCAGAATGCCCCGCACAGCATCGGCACCGGCAACGGCACCGATGCAGAGGGCTGGATGACGGATGCGGTGGCTTTCTGGGAAGCACATACCACCGGCTGATTCAAAACGGAAAGGAAAGGGTGAAATGTTCGGACATCTGCTGAAACGCGGTGCAGTTGTGCTGTGCCTTGCGGCTGTTCTTGCCCTGCCGGCCTATGCGGAAGGGCGCATCACCACCGATATGACCATGAAGGAGATCCGCTCCGACCCGGCCATTGCGGGCAGCGGAATCTCGACGTATATCAAAGGCGATGCGGACAGCCTTGCACTGCGCCGCCTGTATGAAAACAAGACCCTTCTGGACTATGTGGGTGAGACCACGGCACAGGACAGCGCCGACGGCCTGAACATCGTCATTGAGAATTACGAAGCCGGTAAGCAGGTGACCTGGCAGGTGTACAGCCCGGAAGAGGTTGCAGCCGACTCCTCGCTGGGCTGTGTGCAGCTGTATTATTTCCCAGGCAAGGAGCCGGGTGGCAAATATGCGCTGGTGGTGGGCGGCAATGCGGCCATGAAAAGCGGCGACCTGAACGAGGGCATTGCTGTGGCAGCGCAGCTGAACAAGATGGGCTATAGCGTCTTTGTGCTGCGGTATCGCATCTGGTGGGATATCAGCAACAACGGCCCCCTGCAGGATCTGGGCCGGGCGGTGCAGTTCATCACGAACCATGCACAGCAGTTCGGCCTGCAGCCGGAAAACTATGCCCTCGTGGGCTTTTCCTCCGGCGGGCAGCTGTGCGGGCTGTTCAGTTCGGATAAACGCTATGGCTACAAGGCCTATGATGTGCCAAAGCCCGGTGCGCTGCTGATGGGCTACCCCGTCAACGATTTTGCAGAGCTCAAGCCGGTCTATCATGTGCTTGCGGATCTGGCATCGTATGATTGGAAGTATTACTGGTCGGATATCTCAGGCGGCATCACACCGGACTTCCCGCCCACCTATTTCTGGTACGGCAAGAATGATGTTACCCTGAAGACTCTGGGATATCCGTTCCAGGGTCCGGCCGTCCGGAAGGCACTGGAGGCAAACAGCGTGCCCTGTGAGGTGCACGTCTATGAAAATGCACCCCATGCCATCGGCACCGGCAACGGTACGGATGCAGAGGGCTGGATGACGGAGGCGGTGGCTTTCTGGGAGCAGCACACTTCCTGAAATATCAGAATTTGAATTTATAAAAAAAGGGGATGCTTTTATGCAAAACAAGATCTCTCGCCGCCAGTTTCTGCAGGTGACCGGTGCCTCGGCCGCCGCGCTGCTGCTGGCCGGCCTGCCGGTGGAGGCCTCTGCCGCATCGGGCCATCTGACCGTTACGCCGGATACCCTCGTCTCTGACCTGCGTGCCGACCCGACATTCGCCGCCAGCGGCGTGTGGACCTGGCAGAGTGCCGTGGACAGCCCGGACACCCCGGAAGCAGGTACCACGCTGTCGGACTATGTGGGCGCCAACATGGCACAGGACAGCGCCGACGCCCTGAACTATCTGGCCGATACCTATGAAGCCGGCACTCAGGTGACTTATAAAGTGTACTCCCCGGAGGAGATCGCCGCAGACGCCACCCGTGATGGCGTGGAACTGTATTACTGGCCGTCGGAAGTGCCCGGCAGCAAGTTTGTGGTGGTCATGTCCGGCAATGTGCTCAACAAGACTTCCAATATGTCCGAGGGCTATGCCACGGCATGGCGGCTGCACCAGATGGGCTACGCAGCCTTCGTGCTGCGCTACCGCGTGTTCCTCAAGGCAAAGGATAACGCCCCGGTGGCTGACCTTGGTAACGCTGTCCGGTTCATCACCACTCATGCAGGCCAGTTCAATGTGCAGCCGGAAAACTACGCCCTGCTGGGCTATTCCTCCGGCGGCCATCTGGCCGGTGTGTTCTCCGGCGATGAACTGGGCTACAAGCACTATGGGGTACCCAAGCCCGGTGCTTTGCTGCTGGGCTATCCCATCAACAATTTCTTTGAGTATAAGCCGGTCTATCATGCTGCCATCGACCCCTTTGTGCTGGAGGGCCGGTACTATGAACTGAACATCTCTGACTGTGTCACCGACGATTACCCGCCGGTGTATCACTGGTACGGCGAGAACGATTATGTGTTCCCGCTGCTGTGCTACCCGGCTCAGCGCCCGGCGCTGAGCCGCGCACTGGAAAAGCACCATGTGCCCTGCAAAGAGGTGCTGTTCCCCAATGCGACCCACGGCGTGGGTACCGGCGCAGGCACCGATGCCGACGGCTGGATGCTGGACGCTGCGAACTTCTGGGAGACCCAGATCAACGGCTGAATCTGAACAAAAGAGGAGCGGAATGCAATGAAGAACCTGAATGCCTGTCTGGCAAGCCTGAACCTCGGCCTGCCGGACGATGTGCGCCGCCTGAAAGAGGCGGGCTATTATACCGAGGCCATTGCCTGCATTGACACCTACCTGGCGGAGGACTGGACAAAAACGCAGAACCAGCCGGTGCGGCCCGGCGGTCCTCTGCCGGAAAACCCCACGCCCCACGGGGTGGACGCCATGCGGGATGCTCTGCTGGCCCAGCGGGAGATCCTGCGCCGTCTGCCGCTGGATTACACGGTGCCCGAAGCACAGGCGCTGGAACTGCTGCAGGACCTTGTGCGGGACTTTACCCCGGAGGAATTCCGGGCACTGGACCGCGCCGGGGCCATGGACTGGCGGTTCGTGGAAGGGGAGAAGCGGTACATCCGCTCCTTTGCCGAGACCCTGCTGGCCACCCATCCGGAGCTGGCAGCACGGCAGATCGACCCGCCCCAGCAGCACCCCAGCTGGGAGCGGTATGAGCCGGAGCACGAGCAGATGGTGCGCACCGGCGCAGTCAGCGCGGACATCACGCTGGAAACCAGCATCGGCATGAGCGACGAAGCCTTTGCCGCTGCCCTTGCGGCTGCAAAGCAGCAGGGCCGCAGCACCGTGCACATCCGGGCGTGGCTGCCGCTCCCGGCGGCCTGCCCGGCACAGAGCAATATCACGCTGGATTCCTTCACCGAGCCGCCCACCTGCATTGCCCCGGAAGATGCCGCCCAGCGCACTGCGTATTGGGAGGCCGACCTTGCCGAGAACCGGCCCTTTGGCGCGGTGTACAGTTACCGTACCACGGCCCGCTATGCCGACCCGCTGCACATGCAGGCGGACCCCGTGCAGCCGGATTTTGACACGCAGGAGGAGCTGCCGCATCTGGAGTTCACGCCCTATCTGCGGGCACTGGCGGCCCAGCTCACCCAGGGGCTCACCGACCCGGTGCAGAAGGCAAAGCGCATCTACGACTATGTGACCCTCAACACCCACTACCACTACCAGCCGCCCTACTTCGTGCAGGAAAACATCACCGACGGCTGTGCTCACAACCGCCGGGGCGACTGCGGCATCATGGCCTCCACATTCATCGTGCTGTGCCGTCTGGCCGGCATCCCGGCCCAGTGGCAGAGCGGCCTTGTGGTGCGGCGGGAGATGGTGGGCTGCCACGACTGGGCCGCGTTCTACATCGCGCCCCACGGCTGGATGTACGCCGACTGCTCGGCCGGTGCCTCCATGGCCCGTGCCGGGAACGAGAAGATGCGCCTGCACTACTTTGGCAATCTGGACACCGGGCGCATGGTGGCCAACCGTGCCCTCTGCGCACCCTTTGACCCGCCCATGTGCTCCTTCCGCGCCGACCCCTGTGACAATCAGGTGGGCGAGGTGGAAGCCGACGGTGTGGGCCTGTACGGCGAGCAGCTGCAGTGGAACCAGACGCTGCGCCGCTACGAGACACTGTAAAAAGCAAAAGGTCCGGGCTTTGCATCTGCACGGCCCGGATCTTGGATTTTATAAGGAGACATCCCATGGAATTTCTTTCGCTTTTGTATACGGTTCTGCTGGTGGCCATCTGCCTGCAGCAGGCACTGCTGCTGTACCGATCCGGAAAACCGGCACCCCGGCAGGACGACGAAGCCCTCAAGGAGTGGGTTCGTCAGCAGCTGGACGCCCAGTCGAAGCTCTTTGCCCAGAAGCAGGCCGAGCTGGCCCGGCAGAACTACGACGCCATGCGCGGCATCAGCGAGACGCTGCAGACCGCTGTGCAGGGTATGAGCAGCACCCTGAATGCCGGGCAGGCCGCGCAGCAGCAGACCATGGAACAGCGCCTGCAGGGGCTGGAAGCTTCCAACGCCCGCAAGCTGGAAGAAATGCGCAAAACGCTGGCCGAAAGCATGGCCGCCCTGCAGGCACAGAATGCCCAGAAGCTGGACGAGATCCGCTGCACGGTGGACGAACAGCTGCAGGATGCCCTGCAGAAGCGGGTGACCGAGAGCTTCAAGGCGGTCAATGCCCAGCTGGAACAGGTGTACAAGGGCCTGGGTGAGATGCAGAGCCTTGCCGCCGATGTGGGCGGCCTGAAACAGGTGCTGTCGGGCGTCAAGACCCGCGGCATCCTGGGCGAGATCCAGCTGGGAGCCATTCTGGAAGAAATTCTGGCCCCAGAGCAGTACGACACCAATGTGGCCACCATCCCCGGCAGCGCCCAGCGGGTGGAGTACGCTATCAAAATGCCGGGTGCCGACGGCGGCAGTGTCTGGCTGCCGATCGACTCCAAGTTCCCCGGTGATACCTACGCCCACCTGCAGGATGCGCAGGCATCCGGCGATGCGCAGGCTGTGGAAAACGCCCGCCATGCACTGGAACTGGTGCTGCGCAGCGAGGCCAAGGATATCCGCGAAAAGTATGTGGAGCCGCCGTATACCACAGCCTTCGGCATCCTGTTTCTGCCCTTCGAGGGCCTGTACGCCGAGGTGGTGAATGCGGGCCTGCTGGAGGTGCTGCAGCGGGACTATCAGGTGAACGTGGCCGGTCCCAGCACCATGGCGGCCCTGCTCAACAGCCTGCAGATGGGCTTCAAGACCCTTGCCATCCAGAAACGTTCGGGCGAGGTGTGGCAGCTGCTGGGTGCCGTCAAGACTGAGTTCGACAAGTTCGGGCAGGGGCTTTCCAAGCTGCAGCAGCGTCTGCGCCAGACCGACGAAGAGCTGGACAACCTTATCGGCGTGCGCAGCCGTGCCATCAGCCGCAAATTGCGGGCCGTACAGACGATGGATGACGCCAGCGCTGCGGCCCTGCTGGAGCTGGACACCGAGCCGGGCCGCCCCGTGTCTGCCCGCCTGCCGGAAAGCAGGGGCGATGAATAACGGTTGTGGTCAGGGGGCAGGAAAAGCCGCAGATCCCTCTTGCTAAATTTCTGACGATGTGTTATACTAGGAATTGTTCTTAAGAAAAATCGGCCGCTTTCTGCGGCACAGCATAAAAATAAAGGAGCATGGGATTTATGAGCGTACAGAAGATCAGCAATGCCATTCTGGGCGTGGGGGTGGACGATACCACCATCGACCTGTTTGAAAGTCAGTACCCGGTGCCTACCGGCGTCAGCTACAACTCCTATGTCATTCTGGATGAAAAGGTCGCCATTCTGGATACGGTGGACAACCGTGCCACGGATGCCTGGCTGGCAAACCTCACCGAAGCGCTGGGCGACCGCATGCCGGAATATCTGGTGGTCTCCCACATGGAGCCGGACCATGGTGCCAACATTGCCCGCCTGGCCGCTAAGTACCCGGACATGAAGGTGGTGGGCAACGCCAAGACCTTTGTGTATATGGAGCAGTTCTTCGGCCCGGATGCCGTGGCCAAGGAGCGCCGTGTAGTGGTAAAGGACGGCGAGAGCTTGTCTCTGGGGAGCCACACCCTCACCTTTGTGTTTGCACCCATGGTGCACTGGCCGGAGGTCATGGTCAGCTATGAGAGCAGCGAAAAGGTGCTGTTCTCCGCCGACGGTTTCGGCCGCTTCGGGGCGGTGGCAAAGTTTGACGAAAAGGCCGACTGGGCCAGCGAAGCCCGCCGGTATTACCTGAACATCGTGGGCAAGTACGGCCTGCAGGTGCAGGCACTGCTCAAAAAGGCAGCCGCACTGGATATTGCCACCATCTGCCCGCTGCACGGCCCGGTGCTCACCGGGGACCTGGGCAAGTATCTGGCCTATTATGATACCTGGTCCAGCTACAAGCCGGAGGAGCCGGAAAAGATCCTGGTGGCCAGTGCTTCCATCCACGGCCATACCCGCGCCGCGGCCCACACCATGGCCGAAAAGCTGCGTGCCAAGGGCGCAAAGGTGGTGGAGATGGACCTGACCCGCACCGATGTGTCCTACGCCGTCACCGAGGCATTCCGCTGCGGAAAGATCGTTCTGGCCTGCGCCACCTATGACGGCTTCCTCTTCCCGCCGATGGAGTCCCTGCTGACCCACCTCAAGACCAAGGCGTTCCAGAACCGTACCGTCGGCCTGATGGAGAACGGCACCTGGGCCCCCATGGCTGCCAAACTCATGCGCGCCGAGCTGGAAGGCATGAAGAACATCACGGTCTGCGAGAACGTGGTCACCATCCGCTCTGCTGCCAATGCTGCCGCGGAAGCCCAGATGGACGCTCTGGCCGACGAGATCGTGGCAAAATAAGCCCCAAAAGCGCGTAAAATCAGAAAAGACAAGCTGCCCGCATACCGGATGTGACAAGATCACACGGTATGCGGGCAGCTTTTTATCGGGGTGCAGGACTGCAGCGAGAGGACGGAAAGTGCGCTATGGAATAGAAAAAGTAATTATTTGATCTGTGCCAGCACTGCAGCAATGTCACCGTCAAAAAGCAGCGACTGCTTGGCGATCTCATTCGGGCAGACGGCCTCGCCCTTGTTGATGCAGACGTAGGTGGCATTGGGGTTCCTGGCTGTCATCCGCCAGAAAGGATACTTGATAATGACCGGCGTATTATAGCCAACGCCTAACTCTAAGAACAAAGTCTTCTGCCCCTCGTGGCGGCGCAGAAATTCGCTGTACCGCTCGGCGGCGGTGTGCCAGCCGGCATCCTCTACAAAGCTGTCATCACTGCGCAGGTTCATCGTGAGCAGCTTGCCGCAGTGCGGGCAGTGGGGGACAAGCTCGGACGGAACAGAAGTTTTCAGGATGGTATTCTCCGGTACGGTCAGCTGACCATCCGGTGCGAGGACATACCCCTGTGCTTCTACCATCTGCCGGATGAGTGCCTCATTATCGAAAGTCTCCGGACAGCATGGTTCACTGCACTGGAACAGGCCGTAATCGCCCTGCGTGTAGAACAGCCGCTTTTTATCGAACCCTGCTTTCTGGAAGCAGTGGTCCACATTGGTGGTGATTACAAAGTGATCCTTATCCTGCACCAGCCGGAGCAGCGTGTCGTATACAGGCTTCGGGGCGTTCTGATAGCGGTTGATATAAATGTACCGGCTCCAGTAGGCCCAGTATTCCTCCATGGTGGAGTAGGGGTAGAACCCGCCGGAATACATATCCGTAAAGCCGTATTTGCTGGCAAAATCGGAGAAATATGTTCGGAATCGTTCCCCGGCGTAGGTGAACCCGGCGGAGGTGGACAGCCCGGCTCCTGCGCCGATGATGACGGCATCAGCCTCGTGCAGGGCCTTTTTGAGCTGCTCAGGCTGTGAGCAGTCGGGTGTAGATTTCCTTGTCCAAATCTTTGAAAACATTGAAGATCACCTTTTTGATGGTTGTGGGTGTTTGCAGGAACTCCTTCACAGTCTGTACGGCAATTTCTGCCGCATCCTCATTCGGGAAACAGAACACGCCGGTGGAGATGCAGCAGAATGCGATGCTTTCCAGCCCGGCTTCTGCGGCCTTCGTCAGGCAGGCGCGGTAGCAGGAGGCCAGCAGAGCGCGGTCCCGTGCGGTGACGCGCCCGGTCACGATGGGCCCCACCGTGTGCAGAACATACCGGCAGGGCAGGTTGAAAGCCGGGGTGAGTTTGGCCTGCCCGGTGGGCTCCTCGTGGCCCTGCTGCGCCATCAGGCGGGCACAGGCGCTGCGCAGCTGTACCCCGGCAAAGGTATGGATGCAGTTGTCGATGCAGCGGTGGCCGGGCACATAGCAGCCGGTCATGCCGCTGTTGGCGGCGTTGACGATGGCGTCGCACTGCAGCGTGGTAATGTCGCCCTGCCACAGGTAAAGGGCAGCTTCCCCGCAGCGGGCGGCGGGGGTCAGGCTTTCAAGGACGGTAACGCCCTTCTGGGCAAGCCCGGCGCGCAGGTATTCGTCCTGCACCTGCAAAAACTCCGGGCTGGCATCCCGGGGCGGGCGCACATTGAGCAGTGCGCGCAGCAGCTGCTTCTGCCCGGCGGCATCGTCCGGGACGGCCAGCTGCCGGTATTCGGGGGCTTCTGCCAGCAGGCTGCTGAGCAAAAAACGGCGGCGTTCGGTCTGGGTCATAGAAAGATCTCCTTTGCGGTACCAAACGGCAAAACGCCCTGAAAACAGCGTTTCCAAGGCGATCTGCGCGAAACGGGAATCAGAACTCGTAGGGAGGGTTGCCGGAGAAGTCGGCGATGGCGCCGTGAGCATCCTCCAGGTAGAACACCTCAAAGATGGGGTTGGTGGCTTCGCCGTACTGGCCCTTCACGATGGGGTTGGAGATGCTCATCTCCTTGGCAGCCATGTTGTTTTCAAACACAGCTTTGCCGTGCAGGCGGACCCAGGCGTATTCCGGGCTGGACACCGAGATCTCGGTGTAGGGGTTGGCCTGCAGATCCTTGTACACGTCCTTCTGGCTGTTGGTGCAGAACCACAGCTTGCCGTCCAGCTCACCGGCGAACATGAAGGGACGGCACTTGGCCTTGCCGTCACGGCCGACGGTGGCCAGATACTGCACAGGGTTGGCATTCAGGAATTCAACGACTTTGTTCAGAGACATGGTTTGGTACCTCCAGGATTATTGCATTGGGTGTGCGGGGCATCTCGGCGTGCCCCGGCTGACGAAGCTATGATACACCCCTTTTTGCCCGGCGTAAAGTACGCACAATGCGGTAACCTGGTTACCGGCGGGTGACTTTTGACCGGTTACGATTTGGAAACTTTTGCGGTGAACCGCTGATTTCTCGCAATTTGGACTGCGAAAAAAATTTTGAGCCGGATGTGCGGGGGTGTCCGGCCCATGCTTGACAAGCACCGCGTCTGTGCCGTAAAATAGAAAAAACGGCCCGCGAGGGGCCGGAGGGGAGAAACGACAGATGTGTACCAAAAAGGAACTGCCGGCCTGCCCGGTGGAAACCACCCTCACCATGATCAGTGACAAGTGGAAGGTGCTGATCCTGCGGGACCTGCTCACCGGAACCAAGCGTTTCGGCGAGCTGAAAAAGTCGCTGACCGGCGTGAGCCAGAAGGTGCTCACCTCCCAGCTGCGGGAGATGGAAGAAAACGGTCTGGTGGAGCGCAAGGCCTACCCGGAGGTGCCGCCCCGGGTGGAGTACAGCCTGACCCCGCTGGGCCGGAGCCTGAAGCCCATCATGGATGCCATGCGGGTGTGGGGCGAACAGTACAAACAACAGAATGCGTGACTGCGCGCCGGGCAGCTGCCGTACCTGCGGCAGCACCCGGCATTTTTTGTAAAAAAGGAGAAACTGCACCATGGAGCGGATCTTACTGCTGGAGGATGACAAAAGTCTGGTCACCGGGCTGACCCTTGCACTGGGCCGGGCGGGTTATGCGCTGGACACGGCCCGCACCCTGGCCGAGGCCAACCGTCTGTGGCAGGCGGGCCGCTACGACCTGCTGATGCTGGACGTGACCCTGCCGGACGGCACCGGCTTCGACTTCTGCCGGGAGGTGCGCCGCACTTCCGGGGTGCCCATCCTGTTTCTGACCGCGTCGGATGAGGAAATGGACATCATCACCGGGCTGGACCTGGGCGGTGACGATTACATCACCAAGCCCTTCAAACTGGGGGTGCTGCTGAGCCGGGTGCACGCACTGCTGCGCCGGGCCGGAGGGTTCGGGGCACAGCAGGCCACCGAGCTGTGCTCCGGCGGCATCCGGGTAGATCTGCTGGCCGGCCGGGCCGAAAAGAACGGCGTTCCGCTGGAACTCACGGCAGCGGAGTACAAGCTGCTGTGCCTGTTTCTGCGCAGCCCGGGGCAGGTGCTGACCAAAGAGACCATTCTGAACGCCCTGTGGGATTGCGAGGGCAATTATGTAGATACCAACACCCTCACGGTGTACATCCGGCGGCTGCGGCTCAAGGTAGAGGACGACCCCGGCAGCCCGCAGCGGCTGGTCACGGTGCGGGGCATGGGCTACCGCTGGAACGGGGATGTGTGAGATGAAATTTCTGGTGGAGGACGATGTCCGGCAGCTGTTTGCCCGGTTGTGCACCGGGCTGGCTGCGGCCCTGCTGGCGGCAGAATGCGCGTCGTGGGCACTGTGCCCGGCACTGTGCCTGCCGCTGCTGGGGCTGTTTTTGCTGTTGAGCGCTGGGACGCTGAGCAGTGCCGCTGCTTATTTCGCCCGACGGCAGAAACGGCTGGAGGAAGCGGCTGCGCAGGTGCGTGCCCTGCTGGACGGGGATGCTACTGCCCGGCTGGACAGCGGCCGTGAAGGGCAGTTGTACCGGCTGTTCCATGAAGTGAATGAGATGGCGGCAGTGCTCAACGCCCATGCCGACAGGGAACAGCGGGAAAAGCAGTTTTTGAAGAACACCATGGCCGATATCTCTCACCAGCTCAAGACGCCGCTGGCCGCTCTGAATATCTACAACGGTCTGCTGCAGGCCGGAACGGATGACGCAGAAAATGTGCGGGAGCTGGCTGAACTTTCCGAACAGGAGCTGGACCGGATGGAACAGCTGGTGCAAAGTCTGCTCAAGCTCACCCGGCTGGATGCGGGGACTGTACAGCTGGAAAAAACGGAACAAGATCTGCAAGGTCTGCTGGAGCAGACTGCCCGGCCCTTTGCCTGCCGCGCCCGGCAGGAGCAAAAGCAGCTGGCCGTCACGGCAGAGCAGGGGGTGTGCCTGTACTGTGACCGGGTGTGGATGCGCGAGGCCGTGGGCAACCTGATCAAGAATGCGCTGGACCACACCCGCGCCGGGGACACCGTGACGGTGGAGGGCAGCCGCTTTGCCGACTTTGTGCGTATTCGGGTGGTGGACACCGGCACCGGCATCCACCCGGAGGACCTGCCCCATCTGTTCAAGCGATTCTACCGCAGTCGCTTTGCGCAGGACACGCCGGGCATCGGGCTGGGGCTGCCGCTGGCGAAATCCATTGTGGAGGTCCACGGCGGCACACTGGAAGTGGAAAGTGAGCTGGGCCGGGGCACCGCCTTCACCATCCTGCTGCGGAACAGGCCCGCTCCGGCGATTCCTACAAAATTGTAGTCTTGCAGTCACCGGGCTGTAGCAAACGGGTGGTATGCTGTGGACAGATCAAAACGAAAGAAGGTTTTTGTATGAATCTGTTGCAGGCACAGGCTCTTTGCAAGACTTACGGCACCGGCGAGACTGCCGTGCAGGCGCTGAAGGACGTGAGCTTCTCGGTGCCCAAGGGCGAATTTGTGGCCGTGGTGGGCGAGAGCGGTTCCGGCAAGAGCACTCTGCTCAATCTGCTGGGCGGGCTGGACACCCCTACCTCCGGCAAGGTGCTGCTGGACGGGCGGGATTTGTTTGCCATGAAAGAGCGGGAGCGCACCATCTTCCGCCGCCGGAACATCGGCTTTGTGTTTCAGGCGTTCAACCTGATCCCGGAGCTGACCGTGGAGCAGAATATCCTGTTCCCGGTATTGCTGGACTACCAGAAGCCGGACACGGCGTATCTGGAAGAACTGCTGGATGTGCTGGACCTCCGCAAGCGGCGCAGTCACCTGCCCGGCCAGCTTTCCGGCGGACAGCAGCAGCGCGTGGCCATCGGGCGGGCGCTCATCACCCGTCCGGCGCTGATTTTAGCCGATGAGCCGACCGGCAATCTGGACACCCGCAACAGCGGCGAGGTGATCGCCCTGCTGAAGGAGGCTTCCCGCAAATACGCCCAGACCATCGTCATGATCACCCACAGCCGCAGCATCGCCCAGACGGCAGACCGGGTGCTGCAGGTGTCGGACGGCGTGCTGACCGACTTCGGGAGGTGCGCGGAATGAAAAGCTATCTAAGCCTGATCCCCATTTCTGCCAGGGTGCGCAGGCGGCAGAACCGGCTGACCATCCTGTGCATCGTCACGGCAGTGTTCCTGGTCACGGCCATCTTCAGTGTGGCGGACATGATGCTGCGCACCCAGACGGGCCGTGCAGCCGGAAAAAGCGGCAGCTGGCATCTGGAGGTCACCGGCATCATGCCGGAGCAGGCTGCGCAGCTGGTCGGCCAGCCGGACGTGGTGCGGGTGGGTGCCGGAGCAGTATTCAATGAGAACGGCGAAAGCGCATACCGCCTGAACGGCAAGCGGGTGGTGCTGTATGGTGCCGATGCAGATTATGTGAGCCTGAACCGTGCCGCAGCCTTTGCGGGCACCTACCCGCAGGTGGAAAACGAAGTGCTGCTGGGCAAGACCGCTGCACGGGTGCTGCATGTGGGCAGCGGAGACACTGTAACGCTGACACTGCCGGACGGAACGGAAAAGCCCCTCACGGTCACCGGCGTCGGCGGCATCGACGAGGATTTTTACGGCGAGCAGTACAGCATCGTGGATGCCTACCTGCCGCAGGAAGCCTTTGCGGCCCTGCTGACTGTAAACGGCGAGGCACTGCCCCAGACACATTATGAGCTGGAATACACCAGCGCGGCCAGAGCAGCAAAGGCCCTGCCGAAGCTGCGCAGCCGGTACGGGGAGACGGCTGTGCAGGAAAACCTGCAGGTGATGGGTTCGGCAGGGCAGAGCAGCAGTACGGCTTTTCAGACCGTGTACGGTATGGCAGCGGTGCTGTTCGTGCTGGTGCTGCTGGCCGGAGTGCTGATGATCTCCGGCAGCATGAACAGCAATCTGGCCCAGCGCACCCAGTTCTTTGGCATGATGCGCTGCATCGGCATGAGCAAACGGCAGGTCATCCGGTTCGTCCGGCTGGAAGCCCTCAACTGGTGCAGGACGGCGGTGCCCATCGGCCTTGTGCTGGGCACTTTGGCCAGCTGGACGATCTGCGCCGCGCTGCGGTACGGCATCGGCGGCGAGTTTGCGGCAACGCCAGTCTGGCAGCTGAGCCCTGCGGGCCTGTGCGCCGGTGCCGTGGTGGGTGTGGTGACGGTGCTGCTGGCTGCGCAGGCCCCGGCAAAGCGGGCGGCAAAGGTCTCGCCGATGGCGGCGGTCTCTGGCAGCACCCAGAATGTGCCGGTGGGCCGTGCGGCCCATGCCGGGAAGGGCCGGGTGGAACTGGCACTGGGCGTCCGCCATGCCACCGCCAGCAAAAAGAACTGGGCCCTGATGACCGCCAGCTTTGCGCTGAGCATTGTGCTGGCGCTGGGCTTTACCGTGCTCTTGCAGTTCGCCTCTCTGCTGTTGCCCAGTCTGGCACCGTGGCAGCCCGATGTGCTTTACAACGGCTACGGCAATGCGCAGGTGCTGCCCGGCAGCATGACCCGGACACTGCTGAAAGTGCCGGGCGTCGCCCATGCGTGGGGCTGCACTGGTCTGGTGGATACCCCGGCCAGCAGCGACAAGGGCAACGTGGACCACGTTGTCTTCTGCTCCTACGATGATTATATGCTGGAATCCAGCCGTTCCGTGGTGGTACGGGGTCGGATGCCCGGCGCAGGCAATGAAGTGATGACCATCTACAATAAGAACAACCCCATGCAGATCGGGGACGTCATCACAGTGAACGGGGTGCCGCTTACCATCGTGGGTGCCTTCTCGGAGGGTGCCTTCCCGGATGATGTGACCCTTATTGCACCGGAAGCGCTGTTCCGACAGGTGGCAGGCGACCAGAACTATAATATGGTAGGTGTGCAGTTGGACCGCACCGCCGACGAGGACACCCTCTTCACGCTGGCGGACCTTGCCACGGATGACGTCATCATGCAGGACCTGCGGGAGAGCAACCGGCAGGACCGCGGCACCTATTACGCGGTGCGCATCGTGCTGTACGGTTTTCTGGCCATCATCGGCGGCATCTCGCTGCTGAACATCGTCAACAGCATCTCCATGAGCGTTTCCGCCCGTGCCCGGCAGTACGGTGCCATGCGCGCCGTGGGCATGGAGGATGTCCAACTGTGCCGGATGATTGCGGCGGAGGCCGGGACCTATGCGGCGTCCGGCCTGCTGGTGGGCGTTGCTGCCGGCCTTGTGCTGCACCGTGCACTGTATACCCGGCTGATCACCCACTATTTCGGCGTCGTGTGGCGGGTGCCCTTCGGGCTGCTGGCAGTGCTCTGTCTGTTCGTGGCAGGTGCAGCGGCGCTTGCGGTGCACGGCCCGGTGAAGCGATTGCAGGCAATGCCCGTCACAGCAGCCATCAACGAACTCTGATAAACAAAAAACAAGCGCCGGAGCGCTCCCTTTTGCGGGAATGCTCCGGCGCTTTTGGGTGTGACTCAGTCCAGCACGGGAATGTCCAGCCCGAATTCCAGCGGGCGGAACCGGGGGCAGACGTTTTCGGTGATGGAGATCACCGAGGCGGCCAGACGGCTGCCGATCTCGCAGGAGGCGGGCAGGTTCTTGCCATAGGTCAGGCCGATGACCGTACCGGCAAAGAAGGCGTCACCGGCACCGGTGGTGTCGATCACATCCACCTTCTTGGCGGGCACAACGCCGCTTTCGCCGTTGGCGCGGGCATACACGGCACCCTGCCCGCCCATGGTGACCACCATGCAGGGGATGTTGGCGCTGTGCACATTGGCGGCCAGCACCTCCCGCATGGCAGCGGGGGAAAGGTGGTCGTAATCGTCCGAGAAGAGCAGCCCGGCTTCCTGCTGGTTGCACACAAAGCAGTCCACCTGCTGCAAAAAGTCGCGGCGCTCCATGGCGATGCTCATGTTGGAGATGGCCGCGTAGACCCGCTTGTTGTACTTTTTGGCAAAGCGCAGCACCTGCTTGACTGTCTCTTTTTCCAGATCCAGCTCCAGCGCGATGCTGTCGCAGTCCTTGAAGATCTCGTCTCCCTGCTCTTTCAGCAGAGCGGTGAGGGGAGTGGTGTCCGGGCGCTTGGAGATGGAGGCGCATACGTCACCGTCGTTATTGAACACGGCCAGCCAGGTGCCCATGCCGTCCTTCACGCGGCGGATGAACTGGGTGTTCACCTTGTGGTCGCGCAGCTTGTCGATGACATCCTGGCCCATGCCGGTGTCGTCCACCAGACCCACAAAGGTGGGGCGCAGCTCCACATTGGCGATGTCCTCCACGATGTTGCGGCTCACACCACCGTGTACCTGCTCGACCCGGCCGGAGTTGCGCCCGCCCGGGATGTAGGTGGAAAGGGGGTACCCCTTGATGTCCACAAAAACGGCTCCGATGACTACGATTCCCATAGAAAAACCTTCCTGCAAAAATATTTTGCCTTCATTATACCAACTCTTTACGACAGAATCCATCCTTTTTGTCATTTCGGGCCGAAAAAGCGCGCAGAAGGCCGAACTGCTTTACAGGGCGGTGTTTGCCGTCCGAACCAGGAACTCCATGGCCTGCACGGGGTACTGCCCGGCGGCGGTCTCGCCGGTGAGCATCAGGCTGGACGCACCATCCAACACAGCATTGTAAATATCGCTCACCTCGGCGCGGGTGGGCACGGCACGGGTGCACATGCTGTCCAGCATCTGGGTGACTACCATAAAGGGCACCCCGGCGGCCCGGCAGGCGGCGGAAAGCTGTTTCTGGCAGCGGGGCAGCTCCCACAGCGGCATGGCGTTGCCCAGGTCGCCGCGGGCGATGACCACCTCGTCCACGAGGGACAGAAACTCCGGCAGGGCCTGCACCCCGGCAAGGTTCTCGATCTTTGCAAAGATGCGGATCTGCGGCGCACCGGCCTCGGCCAGCGCCTGCCGCAGGGCAAGGATGTCCTGTTTCCCGCGCACGAAGGGCAGCATGACCCCGGTGACGCCGCAGGAAGCTGCGATGCGCAGGTTGGCAAGGTCCTCACTTGTCAGGGTGGGCATGGGCACCGACAGACCCGGGGCGGCAATGCTCTTGCGGCTTTGCAGAACGCCGCCCCGCAGTACGGTGCAGACCAGTGCATCCGGCCCGGCGGCAGTTACTTCCACCAGCAGCTTGCCGTCATCCAGCAGAAGCTGCTGCCCGGGCCGGGCTGCCTGTACCAGCTGGACAGGGCAGGGGATGCCGCCTGCACCCAGCTGTACTGTGCCGCCCTCCGGCAGGGTGATCGGGCTGGCCAGCCGCCCGACACGCAGTTCCGGCCCCTGCAGGTCGATGAGCAGGTCCGGAATGCCGACAGCGTGGATCATTGCCAGCCAGTCAGCGTGTTCGGCCAGCGCCCCGTGGGAAAGGTTCATGCGCAGGCCGGTCATGCCGGCGTCCACAAGGCGGCGCAGAGTTCCGGCACTGGCGCAGGCCGGGCCGATGGTTCCATAAAAATGCATAAGGGGTCCCTTCTTTCATAGATTGCGCAGGTGTTCCTGCAAAAAGCTGCACAAAAGCCGGACACAGGGGTGCTCTGCGTGCTCCGGCTGCAAAAAGGCGGCGCAGATGGGTGGCATGCCGTCCAGTGCCACGTCCTGAACATTGTCCATGCAGTGGTCGGAGGTGATCTCCAACCGGTCCAGGGCCAGACCGTTGCGCTCCTGGGTGCGGTAAAGCACTTGATAGTATTGCTCGCCGATCTCTACCTTCGGGCGGGCACCGGCCTGCTGCAGGGTATTCCACAGCGGGGCCAGCGGCTCCGGCGCAAGGCCCGGCACCAACAGCAGCCGACCGTCCAGCTCTGCCGGGGCGATGCTGCTGCGCCCCCAGAACGGGCTGCAGCGGGGCACCAGCAGGGCTGCGGTGTGCCGGGTGAGCGCGGTGCGGGCAAGCCCGGCCGCGCAGCCGCCCAGGTCCATCACCAGCCCGGCGTCCAGCGTGCCGTTCTGCAATTGTGCACATACGGCGTCGTTGGAGAGCAATGCGGTTTCCAGCGGGATGCCCTGGTATTGCTGCCGGAACTGCTCCAGCACATCCCCCAGCATGGGCAGGTAGTTGGGCACCAACGCCACACTGATGCCCAGCCGCAGGGCGGGGGACCGGATATCCTGATACGCCTGCGTGCACATCCGGTCAAATTGCTCCACCACCGGCGCGGCCTGTGCCCGGAAGCGCTGGCCCTTTTCGGTCAGGGCAAGGTGATTGCGCACATTGATGAACAGCGGGCCGCAAAGTTCTTCTTCCAGTGCGGCAATGCTCAGCCGCAGAGCCTGCCGGGACAGATACAGCCGCCCGGCGGTGTGGGTGTAGTTCAGATCTTCGCACAACGCCAGAAAATAGCGCAGCTGCTGAATGGTCATGGGAGGTTCCTTTCCAGAAATAAAACGCAAGTTTTTCTTGATGCCTACAGGGATATTATAACTTCTTTTTCTTTGGTTGTAAATGTGATACTTTTAACAAGAATGGCAAAGCATTTTTGCCACTCTGGAACAAAGCACGAAGAAAAAGAAGAGAAAGGAACCTTATTATGGAAAAGATCTCCCGCAAAGGCTTTCTGAAAATCGCTGCCGCTGCCGCCATGAGCAGCGTTACCGCTGCCGGTCTGGCTGCCTGCAATGCAGCCAGCAGCTCCACCGCTGCTGCATCTTCCGGTGCAGCCGGCATCTACACCCCCGGCACCTACACTGCCACCGCCAAGGGCATGAGCGAGATCACCGCCACGGTGACCTTTGACGCTGCCAGCATCACCAAGGTGGAGCTGGACCTGTCCGGCGAGACCGACAGCATCGGCCAGGCCGCCAAGGACAAGCTGATCGAGCAGGTGATGAACGCTCAGACCAGCCAGATCGACGGTGTGACCGGTGCCACCGTGACCAGCAAGGCTGTGCAGAACGCTGTGGCCGACTGCATCCGTCAGGCCAGCGGCGGTGCCATCAACCCCGCTGAGCAGACCACCGAGGAGACTGCCTCCACCGCCGACTGGCTGGGCGAGGAGCCCGAAGTGGCCGAGAGCGACATCAAGCAGACCGTGGAGTGTGAGGTGCTGGTGGTGGGTGCCGGTTCCTCCGGCAGCTTTGCCGCTGCCGCCGCGGCCGAGGCCGGTGCCAAGACCATCCTGATCGAAAAGTTCGGCCACGACATGGCCAGCGGCATCCGCGACACGCTGGCTGCCTGCGGCTCCAAGCAGCAGCAGGAGGACGGCGATGACGTGAACAAGAAGGACGCTGTGCGCTACCTGTGCAATTGGAGCCAGGGCTATACCCGCCGCAGCCTGGCACAGGTGTGGGCAGACCGCAGCGGTGAGACCATCGACTGGTTCACCGACGTACTGGCCGAGAGCGGCATCGACTTCCGCCACGAGATCGACGAAAAGCACGACAACGACAACTACGAGGTGCTGGACGTGGGCCACAGCACCCAGTACGGCGACGAGTACAGCGAGCAGCTGACCATGGACGCCGTGCTGAAGCACGCCGAGGCCGACGGGCTGGAAGTGCAGTACGAGATCACCATGGTCAAGCTGGAAAAGGACGGCAACCGTGTCACCGGCCTCATTGCCAAGAATGCCAACGACGAGTATGTGCGCTACAACGCATCCAAGGGCGTCATTCTGGCCTGCGGCGGCTACAGCGGCAATGAAACCATGATGAACGCCCTGCAGCCCCAGAGCGTGGAGCAGACCTGCATCAACTATTCCAAGCCCGGTGCCAAGGGCGACGGTATCAAGGCCTGCCTGTGGGCCGGTGCCATCATGGACCAGACCCACACCTCCATGATCTTTGACCGCGGTGCCATCAAGCCCGACCAGGTGGGGGAGTACGGCAAGGCCAACGACGGTGCCCTGTTCTGGATGGGCAGCCAGCCGTTCCTGAAGGTGAACCTGAACGGTGAGCGCTTCATGAACGAGTACATGCCTTACGATCTGGTGCTGCACGCTGCAGCCAGCCAGCCCTACCACACCTACTGCACTGTGTGGGACAGCAAATACCCCGAGGATGTGGAGCGCTTTGCCACCCACGGCTGCAGCCGTCTGTACCTGCATGTGAACGGCACCGCTCCGGTGTTCCCCATTGAGTACATCGAGGGCATGAACGCCGATCTGCAGGACCAGGGTTACATCGTGCAGGCCGACACCGTGGAGGAGCTGGCCGACAAGCTGGGCCTGCCCAAGGACACCTTTACCGCAACGGTGGATCGCTACAATGAGCTGGCTGCCAAGGGCGAGGACGAGGATTACGGTAAGGAGGACTACCGTCTGTCCACCCTGAGCGAAGCTCCCTTCTACGGTGTGCGCCAGTCCGGTGGCTACCTCATCTGCACCATGGATGGCATCCAGATCGACGACAACATGCACGCACTGGACCACGACTTCAAGGCCATCCCGGGCCTGTATGTTATCGGTGACATGAGCGGCAACTACTTCTCCGGCAGCTATCCGTGCCTGATGGCTGGTGCCGCCGCAGGCCGCAGCGCCACCTTCGGCCGCTTTGCCGGTCAGAACGCTGCCGCCGGCATCTGATATTACAGAACCTGAAAAAATCCCCAGTCTGTGCCGATTCCAGGTGGCACAGACTGGGGATTTGCTTGTTAGGTGGTGTCCCCACACATAATCCCGAACCTCTTTGTAAGCGGCCTTGCTTTCGGCGGCAGTCACATCCAGCTCATCCATGCTTACTTCCGTTTCGATGTGTCAGTTGACATGGACCTTGGTTAGAAGAATGACCGCTTCACAATGCTTCGTCCTGGGGAACAGATCCACGGGCTGCACCTTCTCGGTGTGGTAGCCATTTTGTTCCAGCCAGGCGGCATCGCGGGCGGCGGTGGCGGGGTTGCAGCTGACGTAGACCACCCGGCGGGGAGCCATGCGCACCACGGCGGAGAGGGTGGCCTCGTCACAGCCCTTGCGGGGCGGGTCCAGCATCACCACGTCCGGGTGCAGGCCCTCGGCGGCCAGCCGGGTGGCCGCCTGCCCGGCGTCGGCACAGAAGAAGCAGCTCTTTGCGGCCACAGCATCCCCCATGCGGGCGGCATTGGCCTTGGCGCTCTCAATGGCTTCGGGCACGATCTCCACGCCCACCAGCTCCCGGCACCGTCCCACCATGGACAAGCCGATGGTACCCATGCCGCAGTAGAGGTCCAGCAACAGGTCATCCGGGGTCAGCTGGGCGTACTGTGCGGCAATGCCGTACAGCCGCTCGGCGGCCAGCGTGTTCACCTGGTAGAACGACAGCGGCCCCAGCTGCACCGGAACCCCGCAGAGCGTATCTTCGATGTAGCCCGGCCCGTACAGGGTGTGGGTCTCGGTGCCCAGGATCACGTTGGTGTTTTTGCTGTTGACATTGAGCAGGATGGTGGCAATGTCCGCAAACTGCTCCCGCAGACGGGTGCACAGCGCATCGGCGTGGGGGAAGTTCGGGCGGGTGCACACCAGACACACCATGATCTGTCCGCTGTGCGCGCCCCGCCGCAGGAAGATGTGGCGCACCAGGCCCCGGCCGGTCTCTTCGTTGTAAGGCTGGATGCCGTTTTCGGCAAAGAACCTGCACAGTGCATTGCCGATGTCGTTGAGCACGCCGGGCTGCAATTTGCAGTCCGGGCAGGGCACGATGCGGTGAGTGCGCCCGGCGTAGAAGCCGATGCAGGGGTTACCGTTCTTGTCCAGCCCTACCGGGAACTGCACCTTGTTGCGGTAGCGGTCCACTTCGGGGGAGGGGCAGATGTCCAGCACCGGCACGTCCAGCCCACCGATGCGGCGGAAGGCATCGGTCACATTCTCCTGCTTGGCACGCAGCTCGGCGGTGTAATCCAGATGCCGCAGGCTGCAGCCGCCGCAGGGTCCCGCCACGGCACAGTCCACCGGAATGCGGTCCGGCGAGGGGGTGCGCAGATGGTCCAGAATGCCAAAGGCGTAGCGCTTGCAGTCCTTTACGATGCGCACATCGGCTTCGTCACCGGGGGCGGCACCCGGCACAAAAACGGTCTCGCCGTCCGGGCTGTGGGCCACACCGCTGCCGTCGCTGGAAAGCCGCTCGATGCGCAGGGTCAGGATCTGGTTCTTCTGTAAGGGCATGGGTCATAGTCTCCTTTGGTAGTGGAAATGCGCCGGGTCACGGCTGCGGTTCGGCGGGGGCAGCATCTGCCTGGGTGGCAAAATACTTGCTGGGCGGCACGCCCTTGGCGCGCTTGAACACCCGCGAAAAATAGAACTGGTCGAAGAAGCCTACTGACACGGCCACCTCTGCAATGGAAAGGTGACCGGCACGCAGCAGCTTGCAGGCTTCGTTGATGCGGTATTCGGTGAGGTAGTCGATGGGGCTTTTGCCCACATTGAGCATGAACACCCGGTACAGGTGGCTGCGGGAAACGCCCACGCTCTTGGCGACATCGTCAATGGAGATGTCGTGGGAGTAGTTGAACTGGATGTATTTGATGGCGTTGAGCACATACTGGCTGGAGGACGAGGTGGAGTGCGGCTTACCGGCGATGGTTTCCTTCATCAGAGCGGCAATGAACAAATAAAGGTAACCCACCATGGCGGCCTCGTCCTGGGGCTGCAGCCCGCGGGAGGAGTAGATGTTAGCCAGGGCGGCGCGCATGCCGTCCGGGTCGCTGGTGTGGTGTACGGGAGCGTCGTCGGTAAAGGGCAGCTGGGCTGCCAGCTTGTGGGCGCAGGCACCGTTGAAGCCCACCCAACTGTACTCCCAGGGGTACTGCTCATCGGCGGTGTAGCGGATGAGCTGGCTGGGGCGCGCAAAGAACAGATCTCCGGTGCTGACTTGCCAGGTTCGGCCGCCTACCTCGAATTCGCCCTTGCCCGAGAGCACCAGGTGGATCAGGTAATGGTCACGGATGCCAGGACCCCAGGTCTTGGACGGGGCGCAGCGCTCAATGCCGCAGTTGAAGATGGAAAGTTCGATGTTGTTCGTGTAGTTCTGTTTGAAGGATTGCTTGTAAACGTCTGCCATGGCGGCTTGACCTCCCTCGTTGTCACGTCTTTTGACCAGTATACCACAGAACCGCCTGCAAATTCAACAAAAGTACATCTTATTCTTTGAGCCGGACGCCAAATTTCGCGCTTTTTCTTCGATAGAAATTGAAAAAACAGAAGGGATGCATTACAATAGACCTAACAAACCTACAAACACTGTTTGAATGTTTCAGGGAGGGATCGCGGATGGCAACCAGCGCACAACTCAGGGAACAGATCGCAGCAGGGAGGTGGGACGGACCCCTTGCCGCGCTTTACGGCACCGCCCCGCAGGAACTGGCCCGGCAGCGGGCGCGGTACTGCGCGGCGCTGGAGCAGTTCGAGCTGTATTTCGGCCCGGGGCGGCAGGTGCAGGTGTACTCGGCCCCGGGGCGTGCGGAGCTGGGCGGCAACCACACCGACCACCAGCACGGCTACGGGCTGGCGGCAGCGGTCACGCTGGATCTGGTGGCGGTAGCGGCCCGGAACACGGACGGCTATGTGCGGGTCAAGTCCCGCGGGTTCAACAAGCTGGATGTGATCGACCTGGCCACGGCAGAGCCGCAGGAAGGGGAGAGCACCCACTCGGCCAGCCTGATCCGGGGCATTGCCGAGGGCTTCCGGACGGCGGGAAAGGCTATTGGCGGCTTTGATGCTTACACGGCCAGCGACGTGCTGCGGGGCAGCGGCCTTTCCAGCTCTGCGGCCTTTGAGATAGGCATGGCCTGCATCTGGAACGGGGAGTACGCCTGTGGGCTGGATGCCCAGGCACTGGCCGGCATCTGCCAGTATGCGGAGAATACTTACTTTGGCAAACCCAGCGGTCAGCTGGACCAGCTGGCCAGCGCGGTGGGCGGCGTCATTTTTGCCGACTTCGCAGACCCGGCCGCACCGCAGGTGGAAAAGATCCACGCAGACGGCCTGCTGCCGCCCGGCATGACCCTGTGCGTGACCGACACCCGGGGCAGCCACAGCGAGCTGACCGGGGAGTTCGCGGCCATCCGGCAGGAGATGGAGGCTGTGGCGGCCTGCCTGGGCGGCAAAGTGTTGGGTCAGGTGCCGGAAACCGATTTCTGGGCAGCACTGCCCCGGCTGCGTACCGCCTGCGGTGACCGCGCGGTGCTGCGTGCCATCCACTATTACGAAGAAAATGCCCGCACGCTGGCCCAGCGCCGGGCTTTGCTGGAAAAACGCTTTGCCGATTTTGCCGCGCTGGTGCTGGAAAGCGGGCGCGCCTCCTTTGCACTGTGCCAGAATGTGTACTGCGCCACGGATGTCCGGCATCAGGGGCTGTCGGTGGCGCTTGCGTTGAGCCAGAGCATCCTGCAGGGCAGCAGCGGCGCATGGCGGATGCAGGGCGGCGGCTTTGCGGGCACCATTCAGGCCTATGTGCCGGAAACGTTGCTGCAGCGCTACCATACCGCCATGGAGCGGGTGTTCGGCCCAGGCAGCTGCTATGTGCTCCGGCTGCGGGAACAGGGCGCAAGACAAGTGCTGTAACTGCAGAAGCAACAAAAAGGGTCTGCTGCAAATTTGCAGCAGACCCTTTTCAATTTTTGATTCAAATGGACTCAGCGCAGCGGGAAGGAATTGGTCTCCTGCTGGGCTGCAAGATGCTGGACCGTTTCTGAGGTCGAGGTGCCCAGCCGGAAAATGGAGGATGCCAGCAGCTTGTTGTAGATGCGGTAAGCAAAACTTACTGTGTTTTTGACAGCCGTGAACAGCAGCATGGGCACAAAGGTGATGGAGAAGGAAATAAGTCCTCCGCCCATCGTGAAATCATACAGGTGCAGGCTGCCAAAAAAATCGTCCAGAGAATCCTTGAGTTCGCCGCCGCCCGAAACGGTCCGCTGTTCTTCCTCCGAAAGCACAGCATACGACGAAGGCAGTTGGAGCTTTTTCATGAACGAACACTCCTTTCAGGCAGAAACCCGAAACACTCAGGCGGCCAGACCTGCGGCCACGGAAGGATCCTGTGTGTCGGTATTCGTGGTAGTGCCAAACATAGAGCCGAACAGGTTCTTCAGCGACAGGTACATGCTGCGCACCTGTGCATAAGCGTAGTAACCGGCCAGTCCTGCCATGCCGACGGTGGCAACGCGGCTCCAGGTATTCATACGGTTCCAATTGTGTTTGACCACACCGGTCAGGCTCAGGCCGTCGGACAGACCCTCTTTGAAGGTATTAATAAAGTACTGGAAGGAACCCTGGCTCAGCATATAAACGCCGTTCACCACCACATTCATGGCATAGGTGACCAAAACTTCCGGGTGTAAGGTAACGGTGTAGTCACCGACGTTGAAGCTGTAGTCGGCACCGCCGTCGAGGTAGGTCATTTCTTCTTCCGAGAGAACCGCATAGGAGGCGGGCATCAGCATGGTGCTCTGATATGTATGATCCATAATGGAAAGGCTCCTTTCACTCGTGAAATCCGCCCAAAGGCAGACGATATGTTATCTAAATTGTAGCATATCTGTATAAAAATAACAAGGGATGCGGCGAAAAAAAAGATGATACATTTGTGAACAAACTGTGAACGGACGAGAGAATAACTGCGAACAGACGATGGAAACAGTGTGAATGCGGCGCTTTCGGCCGCTGAAAAAATGTTCCGCAAAAACGCAAAAAAAGGCACCCGCAGCCGGAAGCTGCGGATGCCAAAAGGGGAAAAAACACTTATTCGCCGCAGGGGGTGCGCTCGTACAGTGCAGTCAGCTGTGCGATGTGTGCTGCAAGGCTGCCGGGCATAGGGCTGCCGAGCCGCCACTGCCAGTTGGCACCCTGGGTGCTGGGGGTGTTGATGCGGGCCTCACTGCCCAGATGCAGCCAGTCGGCCAGCGGAATGATCGCCATGTCCGACACACTGGCAAGGCAGGCGCAGATCATGGACTCGGTCAGATCCTCCGGCTTGCAGCGCAGGTAGCGGCAGGCATAGGCCACATCTTCCGGGCTGGCATTGGTGCGCCAGCCTTCGGTGGTCACGTTGTCATGGGTGCCGGTGTACACCACGCTGTTGCGGGGGTAGGTATGAGGCAGGTAATTGCCGGACTCCCGGCTGTCAAAGGCAAACTGCATGATCTTCATGCCGGGGTAGCCGCTCTCTGCCAGCATGGCCTTGACCTCCGGGGTCAGGTAGCCCAGATCCTCGGCAATGATGCCGCCTTCGCCCAAAGCTTCGTGCATGGCGTGGATAAAATCATGGTCCGGGCCCTTTTCCCAGTGGCCGCCCGCTGCGGTCTTGTTTCCGGCGGGGATGGAGTAGTAGCTCTCAAAACCGCGGAAATGGTCGATGCGCACCACATCGTAAATGGAGGTGGCGTGCTGCATCCGGCGTTTCCACCAGGCAAAGCCGGTGGCTTTGTGCGTGGGCCAGTCATACAGGGGGTTGCCCCACAGCTGGCCGTCTGCTGCAAAGGCGTCCGGCGGGCATCCGGCCACCTGGGTCAGATGCATTTCTCCGTCGGTCTGGAACAGCTCCGGGTGGGTCCACAGGTCACTGGAATCCGGGCTGACATAGATGGGAATATCGCCCACCAGACGGACGCCCCTGCCGTTGGCGTAAGCCTTCAGGGCGTTCCACTGGGTGTAGAAGAAAAATTGCACCGCCTTGTAGTAATCCACCGCACCGGCGAGACGCTGTTTTGCGGCAGCAATGGCTTCCGGTTTGCGGCAGCGCAGGTCATCCGGCCAGTCGACAAGGCCTGCCTGCCCCTGTTCGGCCTTGACAGCCATGAACAGGGCGTAATCCTCCAGCCAGAAGCTCTGCGCCTCGCAGAAGGCTTCGTAGGCGGGGGAGGGGGCTGCCAGCAGGCGGTCGGCTGCCTTTTTCAGGATCACAGGCCGCTCGTTGTACAGTGCGCCGTAGTCGATGGGGCCCACAGGCCGTACAGCGGGAACTTCATCGGCCGTCAGCAGACCGACGTCGGCCAGCAGGCGGTAGTCAATGAAGTAGGGGTTGCCGGCAAAGGCGGAAAAGCTCTGGTAAGGGCTGTCACCGTAGCCGGTGGGGCCGATGGGCAAAATCTGCCAGTAGGTCTGTTTTGCCTCGGCGAGGAAATCGACAAATGCGAAGGCCTCTTTGCCCAGCGTGCCGATGCCAAAGGGCCCCGGCAGGCTGAACACGGGCATCAAAATGCCGCTTGCACGCATGGTGCGCACCTCCTTAGCCCTTGACAGCACCTGCCACAACGCCCTCGATGATGTACTTCTGGCAGGTCATGTACAGGATGATGATAGGGATGATGGCAATGATGATGCAGGCCATCATGGGGGCCAGCTCCACACGACCATAGCCACCGCGGAAGTATTGGATGGCCATGGGGATGGTGCGGTACTTCTTGATGTCCAGAACCAGGGTGGGCAGCAGGTAGTCGTTCCACACCCACATGGTTTCCAGAATGGCGGTGGAGATCATGGTGGGCTTGAGGATGGGGAACACGATCTTGAAGAAGATCTGGATGGGGTTGCAGCCGTCGATCATGGCGGCTTCCTCGATCTCCATGGGCACGCTCTTCATGAAGCCGGTGAACATGAACACGGCCAGACCGGCACCAAAGCCCAGGTAGATGATGCAGATGTTCCACGGGGTGTTCAGCTTGAGCTGGTCTGCAGTCTTAGACAGGGTGAACATGACCATCTGGAAGGGCACGACCATGGAGAACACGATCAGCAGGTTCATGAACTTGCTCAGCTTGTTGTTCACGCGGGTCAGGTACCAGCCGGTCATGGAGCAGCACAGCAGGATCAGGAACACACTGGTAATGGTGATCAGAAGGCTGTAACCCAGGCTGGACAGAAAGCCCATCTTGGTCACGCCGTAAACGTAGTTGGACAGGCCCGCAAAGGTCTCCTTCGTGGGCAGCTGGAACACCGTGGAGGTGGTAAAGGTGCCCTCTTTTTTCAGGCTGTTCAGCAGGATCAGCACGATGGGGTAGATCCACAGCAGGCACAGCACACTCATGATGACGGTGAGGATGTTATCCCACATCTTTTTCTGTTTAGGCATTACTGCTGCACCTCCTTGGAGCGGGTAAAGTGGAGCTGGATGAGCGAGATGACTACCACGATCAGGAAGAACACCACAGCCTTTGCCTGACCAATGCCCTTCCACTGGGCACCGGAGCGGCCGTAGAAGGTGTTGTAGATGTTCAGGGCCAGCATTTCACTGGCGTTGGCGGGTTCACCGGCGGTCAGGGCCACGTTCTGGTCAAACAGCTTGAAGCTGTTGGTCAGGGTAAGGAAGGTGCAGATGGTCACACTGGGCATGACCATGGGGATCTTGATCTTGAACAGGATCTCGCGGTCGTTGGCACCGTCGATCTTGGCGGCCTCGATCAGGTCGCCGGGCACGCTCTGCAGGCCGGCCACATAGATGATCATCATGTAACCGATCTGCTGCCAGCACATCAGGATGACCAGACCGATGAAACCAGCCTTGGCATCCAGTGCCAGCAGGGGCTTCTGCAGGTTGGCCAGCACGCCGTTGAGCAGGATCTGCCAGATGTAGCCCAGCAGGATGCCGCCGATCAGGTTGGGCATGAAGTACACGGTACGGAACAGGTTGGTGCCCTTGATGCCGCGGGTGAGCACCAGAGCAATGGCAAAGGCACACACGTTGATGAGCACGGTGCTCACCACAGTAAAGACCGCCGTAAAGCCAAAGGCATGGAGGAAGGTGGAATCCTGGAATACCGAGATGTAGTTCTGGATGCCCACGAAGGTGGTCTTGCTCACGGTGGTGAACCGCTGGAAAGACAGGTAAGTGCCCCAGATGAAGGGCCAGATGAAGCCGATGATAAAGGCGACCAGAGTAGGCAGCACAAACACCGGCCAGTATTTGCTGATGGCTTTTTGCATGATATACCTCCTGCGATGGAGTGGTTGTCAAAAAAGAAGGGAGGCGGGCGAACTTCTTCGCCCGCCTCCCGATTCAGTTCTT
>ERZ836441.590-NODE-590-length-41469-cov-23.173275_pt1 | contig 41469 bp, 37 predicted proteins | sample MGYA00519686_ERZ836441 | MGnify/ENA primary metagenome ERZ836441 (study PRJEB31850, sample SAMEA3708800) | human gut metagenome | biome: human gut; feature: human-associated habitat; material: faeces | place: China | collected 2014 ...
TCGGTTATTATCTAATTTATCTACATTACATAATCAACCCCACAAACCCTAATTTATCAAACTAACCTTTTTCCACAGACAAAATTGAAAAAATAAAAATACAAAAGAAAAGACCTAACTTTCGTTAGGTCTAATTTAAAAATTAATCTTCTCTATATTCTTTTTTTAGGCAACCGTTTTTGATGATTTTTAGCTTTTTGTTTAAAATCTTAATAGCCTCGTCGGTATCTATATCCATAAACAAAACATCAAAAATTGCATTTTTAGAAATAGACATTAGCATTTCAAATAGAATTCTAATATCTTCCGGAGAATTATCAAAAGAAAATTTCCTTGTGTCTATATTAGGTATAAGTTCATTAAAATAGGTGATAGACCTTTCACAAATTCTATCAAGAATAGACTTTGCGTTTACAGATACACCGGGTACAAATTTCTGCATTTGGCTTTTTGCTTTAGGTTGGCTAACTTTGGTGAAATGCTGGGACATAACCTCTTCCATTGTAGCGAAAAGGTCGCCCTTGTATTTAACAAGAGTATTTGTAAAACATTCTTTGATGCTGTCCATTATTCTATCTGCGAAAATATCGTAAAGGTCACCCTTATCATCAAAATATTGATAAAAACTGCCCCTAGAAATATTTGCCTCTTTAATAATACTGTTGATGCTTATTTTATCAAGTGGCACTCTGTCAAATTCCGTTTTTATGGCCTGGTAAATTCGTTCTCTTTTTGTTTCAGGTAGATTGTAAAATGTCTGCTTAATCATAATATCTTATCTCCTTTAAAAAAGTACTGCAACTTATATGACAACCTGTCATAATAATACTATTTCCATCTGAAAATGTCAAGAAAAATGTTTATATATCAAAGTACCTACTAATGATTATTTACACATCAACTAATTTAGCATAGCATAGTAAATTAGTTCAATAAATTTTTTCAATTTTGTCTGTGGGTAAAGATTAGTTTGATAAATTAGGGTTTGTGGTGCTAGAACTTGCCTTGTTATGTGGTAGATATTTAGAATTAGTAGAGACTAACCAGCCTTCCTTGTGTAAAGGAAGGGGGACCACGAAGTGGTGGAAGGATTGTTTTGGTAGGCACTTTAGATTATATAAGATTTATTCGATATATGATGTAGGGAACGAACACTGTTCGTTCCTATATTTATAGATAACTCTTATCTAATCGTACACATTTTATCTAGAGAACACTATCTACTAAACAATCCCTCAGTCGCTCTTTAAGAGTAAATTGTCATTCTTCCAATTTACGAGCGACAGCTCCCTTTACACAAGGGAGCCTTATTTGCTAAAATCTAACACTTTGCATTTAGCTCTACAAACCCAAATTTGCAAAACTAATTTATCGTAACGCAGAAACAAAATTGAAAACCCAAAATTATCAATCTAAACTTAAGAGTTAACGGTAAAGGGAAAAGAAAGAAGTCAAAACAAATTGCTTTGACTTCTTCTATAACAATATTATAAATTTATCACATATAATTTCTATAACATCATAATAAATCTTTAATAAATAACAACTCTATCACAATATAATTTTTGAAATTATATAACAAAAACGAAAGGCCTTAAAATTGAAATAATAAAATTACTTATCTTCAGCTTCGTTTCTGTTGATAGCATTTAGCACACCTAAGATTGAGCTATAGTTAACATTGTGGTCAATGCCAACACCAAAGATTCTCTTGTTTTCAGGTGTTTCAAGTTCAATGTAAGAAACAGCCTGAGAGTCACTACCTTCACTAATAGCGTGTTGGCTATATGAACGGAATTTATATTGATCAATGCCAATCTTCTTTATAGCGTTGAAGAATGCATCAATAGGACCGTTACCAACACCGGTTGTGTTTCTCTTATCAGTACCGTCAATTACAATAGTACCCTTAAAGTGAACATATTCCTTGCCGTTTTCACTTTCTTCAAAGATACGGCTGTTTTCAATAACATACTTCTGTGGGTGTTCCAGATAGTTATCCTTAAATACTTCAAATAGTTCCTTTGGTACAAGTTCTCTGCCTAGTTCATCACACTTAACCTGAACTAATGCACCAAATTCAGGATGCATTTTCTTTGGTAGTTCATAGCCGAAGTTGTGTTCCATAACATAAGCTGCACCACCCTTACCACTCTGTGAGTTAATACGAATGATAGGCTCATACTGTCTGCCAACATCAGCAGGGTCAATTGGAATATATGGTACTTCCCAGTAGTCTGAGTTAGTGTCCTTGCAGTACTTAACACCTTTGTTGATAGCATCCTGATGGCTACCTGAGAATGCAGTAAATACTAGTTCACCAATATAAGGCTGTCTTTCACCAATCTTCATATTAGTGCATCTTTCAAAGATTTCCTTTAGCTTTGGTAGGTTAGAGAAATCAAGTTCAGGGTTAACACCCTGTGTGTACATATTTAGACCAACAGTAACAATGTCTAAGTTACCTGTTCTTTCACCGTTGCCGAATAGTGTACCTTCAACTCTCTCAGCACCTGCTAGTAAAGCAAGTTCTGTTGCAGCAACACCTGTACCTCTGTCGTTATGAGGATGAACTGAGATAATAGCACTTTCTCTGTTCTTTAGGTGCTTGATAAAGTATTCAATCTGGTCGGCATATGTGTTAGGTGTACACATTTCTACTGTGTTAGGTAGGTTTAGAATAATAGGATTTTCAGGTGTACATTCAAGTTCATCCATAACCTTTTCACAGATTTTAACTGCATTGTCCATTTCTGTGCCACTAAAGCTTTCAGGACTGTATTCAAATCTAATATTTGTGTCACCGTCATAGTTGTCTGTTAGTTCTTTAATTAACTTTGCACCTTCAACAGCAATGTCAATGATACCGTCCATATCTTTCTTAAATACAACTTTTCTCTGTAAAGTTGAAGTTGAATTGTAGAAGTGAACAATAACATTCTTAGCACCCTTAATAGCCTCGAATGTCTTTTTGATTAGGTGTTCTCTTGCTTGTACAAGAACCTGAATTGTAACATCATCAGGAATATGGTTGCCCTCAATTAGTTCTCTACAGATTTCATATTCTGTTTCTGATGCTGATGGGAAACCAATTTCAATTTCTTTGAAACCCATATCACATAGTGCATGGAAGAATTCCAGCTTTTCTTCTAGATTCATAGGGTCAATCAGTGCCTGGTTGCCGTCTCTTAGGTCAACACTACACCAAGTTGGAGCTTTTGTAATTACTTTTGTAGGCCATTCTCTGTCTGGTAAATCAATCTGCTTAAAAGGAATATACTTTTTGTATCCTTCTTTCATAGGAAAAACCTCCTTGTCTTTCGTAAAAAATAATACATAAAATACATAAAAAAACGCCCCTAAAAATAGGGACGAACAAATTATCCGTGGTACCACCCAAGTTTAAGCATATGTCACCATATACTCCTTAAGAACTTCCAACAAAGTTCTGACCAATAACGAGGTCTGCCGTCTTGCCCTTATAAGACAAGAAACTCCGGGATGAGTTATACATATAAGTTTTGACACTGTTTTACACCAACCAACAGCTCTCTTCGCTCTAAAACAAATATCTTTTTCCCTTCACAGTTTTTAAGGGTTATTTTTTTGTGTAATACTATTATATTAACAGGGAATAGGAATGTCAAGACTTTTATAAATAATATTCTATCTTTATCTATATTTTTTGTAGTAAAATCCCCTGTATGTTGAAAAGCTACAAAAACCAATAAAATACATTAATATATGTTTTAATATTCTAAATGTTGACATATACAAAAAATAGCAATACAATGTAAACAAATATGTTTTATCAATGTAGTAAAATTATAAATAGTTCAAATATAAAAGTGGCCTGGAATTATGTATAAATTTTTTACATAAATCTTAAGTTATATTGACTATTGTTACAATGATGAGATTTTCTGAAAAAAATTTAAAAAATATGTAACCTTTTTTGTACTTGAAAAGTGTTATAAGTAAGAGAGGGTAAAGAAGTTGGAAGAGATATTGGATGTTGAGAGCTTTGTCACCAAAGCTGTTAATGAATATTCCGGTACAATATATAAGGTCGCTTTCCATATTACTTGCAACAAGGATGATGCCTATGATGTGTGTCAGGATGTTTTCCTAAGATTGTTCAACAATTTTGAAAAGATTAAGGACGATGAACACCTAAAGGCGTGGCTTATCCGAGTTGCAGTAAATTGTGCAAAAAGCTATTGTACGAAAGGATTTAAGAAAAATACAGTTCCTATTGATGATGTTAATGAAAATGAGTTAATAGCTAAAAATAAGGAAGATAATACTATAGATAAGGTTCTTAAATTACCGGAAAAGTATCGTGTAGTTATTCATCTTTTCTATTATCAAGAAATGAGTATTGAAGAAATATCCGGTACTTTACAGATTGGTAAATCAGCAGTTAAAACAAGATTATCAAGAGGAAGAAAACTGTTAGAAAAAATTATTAGAGAGGAGGAAGCCTTAGGTGGATAAATTTGATTTTGATTTGTACAAAAAACAAACCGATGAAATTGACTTAACTGACAAGCAAAAGCAAGACCTAATCAGTAATATCCTTGATAAGGAGAAAAGAGAAAACTTAAAGGTTATTGATTTCCCTACAGAAAAACCTAAAGTTTATAAATACAAGAACCTACTGGCTATTGCTGCCGGCTTTGTTATTATTATTTCCATTGCTTTCTTAACAAACTTAGTGCCTGGTTTTCTTTCTTCTCAAAAGATGGATGACTTTTCCCTTGTAAATTCACTTAGTGATAAAGACAAAAAAAGTATTCAAAAGGAAATTGTAGTTGAATTTAAGGACAAAAAGTCCGGTAAAAAACATGAGGTAAAAAGTAAACCACTTGACCTACAACTTAAGGGTAAACACATAACAAGTGTTGATGTTTATTCAGCAGGTAACAACTATATTGTGTTAAATAGTTATAGCAGTGGTACTGCTTATGCTGAGGCTAGTACTTCTTATAGCAATATTAATTATAGCGATATTGATTTCTTAGGTTGGATGCCATCAGAAGAAAATATAGATAACCTAAAGGCTTTATCTGCTCAATCAACATCTGATGAGTATTATAAATATATGTACGATACAATTTATATGACAATCTATTTTTCAAATGGTGATACTGTAAAGCAGAAGTTGGTTGTTTCTTATGATGACAACTATAACTACACTATTGAATAAATAAAAAATTTAAAATTTTTATTTGCTCTGCCTTTGGTGGAGCTTTTTTTGTGCAAAAAAATTCTCAAAATTATGTAACCTTTTGTACATTTGATAAGTGTTATATATGAAAGGATATTTTTTAATACAAGAAAGGATGATAAAAATGAAAAAAACTAACAAAATTATTGCTTTAGTTCTTGCAGTTATTACACTGCTTAGTGTAGTGTGTGTTGTACCTGTTACTGCAAGTGCGAAAGTAACAAATGTAGTTTCTTCTTCAGCTAAATCACCTACAAGTGGTAAGTAGGGGAAGAATGCAAAGTGGAAACTTAATTCAAAGGGTGTGCTTACTATCTCAGGTAAGGGTACATTGAAAATTGAAGAGTTAAGTGAGTCAGTTGCAAGAAAAGTTAAAGAAATCAAAATTACCGATGGTATTACAAAAGTGGATTTTTCAGCATTATTATATGTTAATGATGCAAGAAAAGTTACACTAAACAAAACCATCACAAGTATTGACAGAGGGGTATTTAACTATTTTGATAATATTACTTCTGTTAATGTACCTAGTGGTAACAAGAAGTATTCTTCAGTAGCAGGTGTTCTTTATTCAAAGGATAAGAAAAAACTTATTTTCTATCCAAGAGGAAAGAAAGGTACAAAGTACACAATTCCATATGGTACAAAGACAATTGGAAAATACGCTTTTGATAAGTCACAATATTTAAAGAGTGTAACAATTCCATCAACAGTTACAAGTATAGAAGAAGGTGCATTTTTCCGTTGTGAAAAAATGAAGAAAATCACTATCCCAAGTTCTGTAAAAAGAATGGGAAATCTGGCATATGGTTTCTATGTTACTTATGACGAAGACTTAAATATATACATAGAACCAATAAAAGGATGTACTATTTATGGAAAAGCAGGAAGTGCTGCACATAGATACAGCAGAAACTTTGGCGTTAAGTTTAAGAAAAATTAAGTAGGGAGGTAGTGTGTTATGACAAAGTTAAAAAGAAGTATATCTATACTGTTAATGATTTTAACACTTTCAAGTGTATTTAGTATGAATTTGATAAGTGCCTCAGCAAGTACAAACGGTAATTCTCCTTCATCAGGTTTACTATATGAAGATATAGATATGAGTGATGGAATTAAGTATGTTAAGGTAAATTGGTCATATGACGGTAACGGTACATTGACATTTACAGGCGATGGCAAAGTTATTAACTATTATGACGAACTAAATCCGGATAGCCTTTATAAAGAAATAAAAAGTGTCGGTAAGTATGTAAAGCATATAAAACTGGCAGAAGGTATTACCGGTATTGAACTTTCACTAAAGAATTTACCTAAGATTGAAACTATTGATTTATCAAGTAGTGTTAAATATATTGACACTTATGTTTTTCAAGATTGTAAAACAATAAAGAGTGTGACTTTACCTGAAAAGATAACAAGAATTGATGACAATTCCTTTAATGGTTGTTCTAACTTAATTACTGTAAATCTACCTAGTACACTAAAATCAATTGGTTGGAGAGCATTTAGTGATTGTAAAAAGCTAAAGAATATTACTATTCCTGAAAGTGTAACTAAGATTGATGATAGTGCTTTTTCAGGATGTGAAAGCCTAACTGCAATTACACTACCTGAAAAGGTTGATGTAATTTCCAATTGGTTATTTGATGGTTGTAAGAACCTAAAGACTATTAATTATTCAAAGAACCTTCGTGTTATCGGTTCAGGTGCTTTTACAGATTGTAACAGTCTGGAGTCATTTACATTCCCTTCATATATGAATATTATTCAGAAAGATACTTTTTCAGGTTGTACAAACCTAAAGAAAATTACAATCCCTAAGAATGTTACAAAGATTGCACAAAGTGCCTTTGAAGGTTGTGTGAACCTAACTTCTGTAAAACTTTCAAGTGATACAACTGCAATTGGTACAAAGGCTTTTAAGGATTGTACAGGTTTAACTTCTTTCACTATTCCTAATAAGGTAACTTTAATTAGACAACAAGCCTTTGATGGTTGTAAGAATATAAAGACATTTAACATTTCTAAAAATGTTAATGAAATCGGAAAAAATGTTTTTATCAATTGTACAAATCTAAAGAGTATTAATGTGGATAAAAATAATAAGAAATATGCAACAGTAAACGGTTCTCTTTATAATAAGAAAAAGAATAATCTTATTGCTTATCCCGGTGGCAGAACATCATCATACAAAGTTTCTAAGGGTACTGAGTACATTGGAAATCAGTCCTTTTCCGGTGCTACAGTAAAGAAAGTTGTTCTTCCTAATACAGTAAAGAATATTGGCTATAAAGCATTTGAAAACTGTAAGAACCTTAACAATATCACTATTCCAAGTTCTGTAAGTTTTATTGATGCAAAGGCTTTTGACAACACAAAGTACTACAATACTTCAAAGCATTGGTACAAAGGTCAGCTATATGTTGCTAATTGTGTAGTTGACAGTAAAACAAATATTAAGTCTGCTAACCTAAAGTCCGGTACTAGACTAATTGCAAAAGAGGCTTATTATAACAGAAAAAATCTAAAATCTGTTAAGCTATCTAACAAACTTCAGTATATTAATGACAGAGCATTCCTAAACTGCAACAAGGTTAAAAGTGCAGTATTGCCTAAGTCAATTAAATATGTTGGCAAAAAGGCTATTGGCTACAAAATAACTACTGTTTATGCTGATGTAGATTCTTTCCTTGAATACTATCAAAAAATGATTCTTGCAAGAGATGACTTTACTTTATATGTATATAAAAATACTGCAGGTAATAGATATGCTAAGGGTAATGCATTTAACTATAAGGTAATCAAATAAACTGAATATATTTTATTGCACTTCTGATTTAGCTATGGTTAAGTCAGAAGTGCATTTTTTATAAAGAAAGAAAAATAAATATGGGAATTATATATAAAAATGAAAAAACATTGTAAAAAAATAAAATATATTGTATAATAGTATTGAAAATTTTTATACAAAGGTGGTATTTTATGGAACTAAATAACGAGCCTATCTATAAGGCAAGTCAATCAAAAGTTTCTACAGTAGTTGCCTACCTAATAGGTGCTAAAGAAGATATGTTTAGTTACTATTCAGGTGACAGTATGGACATTATTGAGAAACTAAAGAAAAATGATGATGCAATTATTTTAAGGTCACTATGTAATATTCGTACAAACCTAATGCTACATTACCAATCAACTCAAGAAAGCATTTATTATTTTACAAACCTAGACAGACAAAGCTATTATGAAGAAGATGTAAAAATTCTAAGAAGTAAAGGCATTGATATTGTCAAGGCTAATTGCAAGGTAAATACTTATATTGCAAACATAAACGAACTTATTGCAAACAGAATAAATAATGTTAAGGACTTTTTCCCTGAATGGTTTAAGTGGGAATATATCAGAGAACTTTTTGTAATGCCAAAAGGTCAAAAGGAAGACAGAATTATGGCTGAGTCCAAGAAATTCTCTGCCAACAGAAACAACTATCCTTATCAAAGATATATTTATTGGAGACCTGTTGAAGAGGGTAATATCCTGTTTAATGATGAAAAATTTGCAATGATAATCTATAGACAACATAACGAAGAATTTTCTGATATTTCTAAGGTTACAGATGCAAGTGATGTTATCAAAACCGATATTTATGACTTTATTCAGAATGGCGAAAAAGTTATGATTGTGGTTGATTGTGAAAACAGTGACCCTATTAAACTTGCAAGTACTCTTACTCAGCTAAATGCAGATGAACTTTCCAAAATTTCTAAAATAGAATTATACGATGACAAACATACTTCAAAAGCGTGGAAGTACATCGGTACATTAACCGGTATCCCTGTTGAGCATAATGTAATTGAAAGAGTTAAGGAAGAAAAATCTTTGGTTGATATTAAAATGTCAGTGGGTATCTCAAAGGCTTATTTCCGTGACAATGTGGATTCATTTATTATGCTTTCAAGTGACTCAGACTTTTGGGGTGTTATCTCCTCAATTCCTGATGCAAAGTTCCTTGTTATGGTTGAACAAAGTAAGTGTGGACCTGATATTCTAAATGCATTTAAGGATAACGGTACATATTATTGTTATATTGATGACTTTTCAACCGGCAATATTAAGGGCTTTAAGAATGCTATCCTTCGTTCAACTTTAGAAGAAAAAGTAGGTTCTCTTGTAAATATTGATACTAAGGAACTTGTAAACAATATTTTCAGAGAGTTATATATGGAAGTTGATGAAGCAGAGAAAAAGAATTTCTACGATAAATATGTTAAGAAAATGACTCTTGCTATTGATAAAGACGGAATGATGACTATTAAAATTCCTAATTGATTTTTAGATAATCTTTCTTCGTTAATTCTTTTGCCGAATGAAAAATTAGAAATTAAATAAAAACTTATAACTAAAACTTATATTTATACTTACAAATTGATTTATGCGTTTGTAAATTCGAACTATGTGTTTGTAAATTTGACTAATGTATTTGAAAATTAAATTTGTAATCTAAAATTAAACTATAAACTATAATAAATTAACCGACCCACCTAGGGTCGGTTTTTCTATGTATAAATAATTTATATTTGCTTAGCCCAGTTTATAAATTGGGGTTTTAAATTTTGTCTGTGGGTAAAGGTAAGTTTGTTTTACTTTATTATATATTTCTCTATCATCGTATATTAAATAATAGTCACTGGGGATAATTGTATGCATATGTCTTTCATCTTGTAATTCGTCAACAAATTCTTCTAATGTTTCATAACCGATTGTGTTTGAAAAATTCTTTTCAATATTTAGTTGCGAATCAATTTCATCAAAAGCAAAATGCCATAAAGGTTCTTGTTTTCCGTAAAAATGAAAGTTACTTTGACCAAATGCATCAAGCATTTGTAAAGCCTCTTTATAGATTACTTCTTTATCGTCAGTATTCTCAACAATAAGGAATATACTGACAGAATGATTTTTGTTTGGAGTGATTTTACCGGCATAAAGATTTATTCCATATGTATTACAACCTAAATTTTCAATTTCATTCATAATAAATCACCTTACAGTTTACAAAAATAGGAGTAGCTTTTGGCTACTCCTAAATTATTATCAAGTTATTTTAATTATTTACTTTAGTTAATAAATATAATTAATAATTTTCCTGATGAATTTCAAAGAAAGATTGTGGGTGGTTACATACAGGACAAACCTCCGGTGCTTTTGTACCAACAACAATATGACCACAGTTGCGACATTCCCAAACCTTAACTTCTGACTTCTCAAAAACCTGAGCAGTTTCGATATTCTTTAGCAATGCTCTGTATCTTTCTTCATGGTGCTTTTCAATTTCACCAACTGCTCTAAACTTAGCAGCTAATTCAGGGAAGCCCTCTTCCTCAGCAGTTTTTGCAAAGCCCTCATACATATCTGTCCATTCGTAGTTTTCACCTTCTGCTGCATCAGCAAGGTTAGACTTTGTGTCACCTAGACCTGCAAGTTCCTTGAACCACATTTTTGCATGTTCCTTTTCATTATCGGCAGTCTTTAGGAACAATGCTGACATTTGCTCATAGCCCTCTTTCTTAGCTACTGATGCAAAATAAGTGTATTTATTTCTTGCCTGAGATTCTCCTGCAAAAGCCTCTTGTAAATTCTTTTCTGTTTGTGTACCTGAATACTTATTTGTTGCCATAGTTTTTTCCTCCTTAATAATTATCTTTTCAAAATCAGATGCCGGATGTTTACACAGTGGACAAACAAAGTCCTCCGGTAACCCTTCCCCAACATATTCATAACCACAAATTGTACAACGCCAAATCGTCTTACCATCAGTCGTTGTACCTACATTTTCAGGTTGTGGCTTAATATTCTTTAAATAATAATCATAGGTTACAGATGGCGTTTCACTTAAAACTTCCATATCTGTAATTTCACCTATGAACATTGTGTGTGAACCTAAATCCTCAGTTTTACTTACATTAACAGAAATGTATGCATTAGTACCCTCTGTTATATAATAAATCGAATTTTCACCGCGCTTGCATTTTTCAAAGTTTTTAAACTTATCAACATCTTTGCCTGACTGAAAACCAAAGTGCTTAAATAAATCAAAACCGGCATCCTGACTAATTACAGAAACTGTGAATTTACCGGTTTTTACAATCATATCATGGGTAAGATTGGCTTTATTTACGCAAATGCTTAGCTGATTAGGCATTGAAGATGCTTGAATTGCAGTATTTATAATGCAACCATTGTCTTTCTCTTCATCTTTAGCCGTTAGTACAAACAAGCCATAACTTAATTTGTACATAGCCTTTTTATCCATAAAATTACCTCCTTATAAAATAATTCAACAATTAATATACATTTATTATACTCCTTTTAGAGTAAAATGCAATAGAAAACAGTAATTATTTTTATTTTTATTATTTATAAGCAAATTTATATATATTTAATAATATATTTATAGATAAAATAATATATATTAAATAATAATATACTCAATAATTTAGTTGACATAAGTATAAAAATATAGTAAAATAAAGTCGATCACTAAAAAACTTTGATTAAATTATATTTGAGGAGGATTTTATTATGCAGAATTCAAAGGGTAAAGCAATTGCTTCTTTAATTTGCGGTATTGTTTCAGTTGTTTTAGCTTGGTTTGGTTATGGTGCTATTGCAGGTCTTGCTGCCGGCATTGTTGCCATTGTCCTAGGCGTAGGTGTTAGAAAGCTTAATGACGAAAACAAAAACTTTGCAACAGCCGGTTTAGTAACAGGTATCATCGGTGTGGTACTTTCAGGTATTCTACTTGTATGTGTTATCTGTGCAGCCGGTACACTAGCTACAGCAGGTATGCTTAGCTAATTAAATTTATAAAAAATATAACCTCTTGTACTTTGGTACAGGAGGTTATATTTTTGGAGAAAATTATGTTCCCTACTTTTGATTTATTAGGAAAAACTATTCCTACTTACGCATTAATGTCCTTAATAGGCATATTTGTTAGTGGTATTTATATTTGTAAAAAAGCAAAACAAAAAGGTTATGACGAAAATAATTTTATAATTATTTTACTTTTATCTTCAATAGGTGTTTTCTTCGGTGGCCACATACTATATTCCATTACAAGGTTTGATCTTATAATTAAACTATTTTCCAATTGGAACACCTATGTTCATTCATTTGGTGATTTTATTGAATGTGCAAAATTAATATGTGGTGGTTCAGTATTTTACGGTGGGCTTATCGGTGGTATGATAGTTGGCTTTATTTACTGCAATAAAAAGCATTACAACTTATCTGATTATTCCGATATAATAGCCCCCGGTATTCCACTATTTCATTTCTTCGGAAGAATAGGATGTTTCCTTGGTGGTTGTTGTTACGGTATGGAAAGTAGCTTTGGCTTTACAGTACACAACAATCAACTGTTACCTTCTGTTAATGATGTACAAAGGTTTCCGGTACAACTTCTGGAATCACTACTAAATCTTATTTTATTTTTCATACTTGCATATTTACTAAAGAAAGAATTACTAAAAGGCAAGCTTTTTGCTACATACCTTTTAAGTTACTCGGTAATAAGATTTTTTGATGAATTTCTACGAGGTGATACTTACAGAGGATTTTTGTTAGGATTATCTACTTCACAAATAATAAGTATAGTTATATTTATTTGTTCAATTATATACTTAATTTATCAAGGCAAAAAAAATAATACACATAACAAAACACACTTATGAAAACAATCATAAGTGTGTTTTTCTATAGTCAAATTAAATTATGTCCACTTAAAATTAACCATACCATAAATATAGATAAATCCGATTGCTATAGGAACTACATACTGAATTATCGGTTTCATCCAATGTTTAACTTTAAGTCCTTTACCGGAATTAGCTTCACTAATGAAGTTATCCCATCCCCAACCGAACTTATTACAACAGAATAGTGCAAGTACAAGAGAACCAAGTGGCAATATATTATTAGAAACAATAAAGTCCCAAAAATCAAGCCAAGTTGTACCCTCTGCAAAAGGCTGAAAATGTAGTACACTAAAGCCAAGTGCAGTTGTTAATGCTAACACAAAGATAACAATACCACAAATTAAAGAACCCTTAGGTCTTGACCAACCGGTTAAATCACGAACCATAGCTAAAATATTTTCACAAACACCAAGTACAGTTGACATAGCAGCAAACACCATAAACAAGAAGAACAGAGAACCCCAGATTCTGCCACCCTCCATATTGTTAAATACTGTAGCCATTGTGTCAAATAGTAAACTAGGACCTGCATTTACTTCTAAGTTATATGTAAAACAAGCTGGGAAAATAATAACACCGGCTAGGATAGCTACAAGTGTATCAAGAGAAATGACACTTACTGCTTCACCCATAAGAGAACGGTTCTTGTCAATATAACTACCGAAGATAGCCATACCACCCATACCTGTTGATAAAGTGAAGAATGCCTGATTCATAGCACCAACTACAACAGAACCGTTAATCTTAGAAAAATCAGGTTTTAAATAAAAGTTCATTCCCTCACCTGCACCACCAAGCATTAAGCTGTTTACTGCAAGTACCACCATCAGCACAAGTAATGCAATCATCATATACTTTGTTACTCTTTCAAGTCCACCTTGAAGATTAAAAGAAAGTATAAAGAATGACACTACAACAGTAACAAGCAAGAATAGTACATTAACTGATGGGTCAGCAGTCATTTTATCAAAGCCCATATTTTGGTTATTACCTGAAACAAACTTTACAAAATAATTTATCAGCCAACCACATACTACAGTATAGAAAGCCATAAGTGAAATATTGCCTACAAGACAAACCCAACCAAAGCCACCCCACTTTTGCTTAGGCTTTTCCAGTTTTTTATACATATTAATAGGACTGGTCTGGGAGGCTCTACCAACAGAAAATTCCATAATCAAACAAGGAATTCCAAGAACAATAAGGCAAAGGATATACACAAGCATAAAGCTACCTCCACCGTTTTGTCCACACATCCAAGGAAATTTCCACACATTGCCACAACCAATTGCACAACCGGCTGACAACATAATGAAACCTAATCGGCTACCAAGTCGTTCTCGTTTCATTGTAGCAACCTCCTTTGTTCCATAAACATATATTAAATTTTATACCCATCTATATACTCCTTTGTAGATTTTAAACATATTTAATAGTATATCAAGAGTTGGGGCATTTGTAAACAATAAATTAAAAATACTTTGTAAATTTTCATTTGACTTTTTTGTATATTATTGTTGACAATAGTATGAAATCATACTATAATGCATAAGGTATGAAATCATACTATGAAAGGAATGACATTATTGCAAGAACTTTTTGACAGCATTTGTAAAATAAATTGTTTAAATGAAGAGATTGAATCATTGTATCATCAAGCATCAGTAAAACTGGGAGTATCGGACAGTGTTTCATTTGTACTGTATATGACATACATTAATAAGGGAAAATGCCTATTATACGACATTTACAAATCATCCGGAATCAGCAAACAGACAATTAACTCAGCTATTCGTAAACTTGAGAATGAGGATATTATTTACCTTGAAAAATACAATGGAAAATCTAAGATAGTTTGCCTTACTGAAAAAGGCAAGGAGTATGCAAATCAAACTGCTAAAAAGCTATACGAGGCTGAATTTAGCGCTTTTAAAGATTGGGATGAAAAAGAAATGGAGCTATACTTAAAACTTATGAAAAAGCACCGTAATTCATTTAAAAAGCAAATTGAGAAGTTATAATTCAAGGAGAAATAATGAAAAATAAAATAAAATTATCGGACCATTTTAATTTTAAACGGTTAATTCGTTTCACTTTACCATCAATACTAATGATGATTTTAACATCAATTTACGGTGTTGTTGATGGATTCTTTGTATCAAACTTTGTTGGCAAAACATCATTTGCAGCAGTTAACTTTATTATGCCATTTCTTATGGTTGTTGGTGCAATGGGCTTTATGTTTGGTACAGGTGGCAGTGCATTAATTGCAAAGACTATGGGTGAAGGTAATGACAAAAAGGCAAATAAAATATTTTCACTACTTGTATGTGCAACTATAGTCAGTGGTGTTGTAATTTCCATTGTCAGCAATATTTTCTTAAGACAGATTGCATCATTTCTAGGTGCTGAGGGTACAATGCTTGAAAACTGTGTTAAATACGGCAGAGTACTGCTTATCTCTCTCCCATTTTTAATGTTGCAATATGCTTTTGGTAGTCTTGTTGTAACTGCTGAAAAGCCAAAGTTAGGACTTGCATTAACTGTTACTGCCGGTGTTATGAATATGGTTGGTGATGCACTGTTTATTGCAGTCTTTAAATGGGGAATTGTTGGTGCAGCTTTGGCAACTGCTTTAGGTGAAATCTTTGGTGGTATTGTACCTTTAATTTATTTTGCCGGAAAAAATTCAAGCAGATTAAAACTTTGCAAACCTAGTTGGGACTTTAAGTCACTAATCAGAATTTGCACAAATGGTTCATCAGAACTTATGAGCAATATTTCTATGTCACTTGTTGGTATGCTATATAATGCTCAGCTTATGAAATATGCCGGTGAGGATGGTATCTCTGCTTACGGTACAATTATGTATGTTAACTTTATTTTCTTAGCAGTATTTATCGGTTATTCAACAGGTATTGCACCTATCACAAGTTATCATTACGGTGCAGATAACAAAAAGGAACTTAACAACATTTTAAAAAGAAGTTCGGTTATTATCGGTATTGTGGCAATAGCAATGTGTGGAATTTCTGAATTCTTAGCAAATCCACTTGCAAGTGGATTTGTTGGATATGACAAAGAGCTTTTAGCAATGACAACTCATGCATTTAGAATTTATGGTATTGCTTTCTTATTCTCGGGAATTTCAATATTCGGTTCAGCATTTTTTACTGCTCTAAATGATGGCTTAACTTCAGCAACAATTGCTTTCCTAAGAACATTACTTTTCCAATGTTCTTCTGTTTTGATAATGCCTATTTTCTTTGGACTTGATGGCATATGGTTCTCAATTATTGTTGCAGAAACTTTATCGGTAGCAGTAACAATAACTTTCCTTGCTATTAAAAATAAAAAATTCGGTTATTGGGGAAAGTTTTAAAATATAGTTCCTAATACAATTTAATTACTAAATAAAAAAGTAGGTTATTTCACTTGTGGTGAAGTAGCCTACTTTTGTTATAGATTATTCTGTGATAATTCCCTTATTCATATATTTTATTACTTCTTTATCATCTGTGGTGATAGTACCCATAATTAAACTTAGATAACACCTAAGTGCTTTAATATCATCAATATCCAATGTAGTAGAAAAGTAATTAGAGGTAAGACCATCATTCCATAAATTAATCTTCCATTCTAAATAAGGTTTAGTAGTGAAATATTTAGGTGTATCTTCTTGGTTAATTGTGTAAATTTCTTTTTTAATTTTTAGACTAAAATGAAACATAAAATCAGGTTCGATAAATTCTAATTCAAATTCTTTGGCAATTCTATCATTAAGCAAATCATCAAGTTTTTCTTTTAATTTCTCTATTTCACAAGATAAAAGAATCTCGCTTGAATTTTCATAATTGATTATATCCCTAAAAATAAAAGAAAAATCAACTTTACAATATTGCATATCCCATATATCTTTATCAGACTTTCCGTAATTTCTAATTTGAATATTAATTTTCATACCCTCTAAATTTAACTTAAGCCACAATGTAATCACCTCTTACTTTTTGTTTCATTATAAAATTAAGATAATAGTCAATAGTTTTATTTGTAAATCACTTCGGCAAATTGGGGTTTGTAGTGCTAGAACTTGCCTTGTTATGTGGTAGATATTTAGAATTAGCAGAGACTAACCAGCCTCCCTTGTGTAAAGGGAGGGGAACCACGAAGTGGTGGAAGGATTGTTTTGGTAGGCACTTTAGATTATATAAGATTTATTCGATATATGATGTAGGGAACGAACACTGTTCGTTCCTATATTTATAGATAACTCTTATCTAATCGTACACATTTTATCTAGAGAACACTATCTACTAAACAATCCCTCAGTCGCTCTTTAAGAGTAAATTGTCATTCTTCCAATTTACAAGCGACAGCTCCCTTTACACAAGGGAGCCTTATTTGCTAAAATTCAACACTTTGCATTTAGCCCTACAAACCCAATTTATCAAATTTATCTTTACCCACAGACAAAATTGAAAAACCCTAATTTGTATAGATATTATTTAATATGATAAATAAAAGGAGTACAACAAATGTACTCCTTTAAAACTATAAATTATAAAATCACACAAACTTATTTAAGTTTTCATCATACTCATAATCTATTGTGGAAAGTTTAGAAGTAATATCTTCTTTATCCACACACAAAGACTTACATAATTCTGACAAAGAACTATAATTATCTCTTAACTGAGTATTTACATATGATAACAAAATCATAGGGTCGTTTGGTAAAGCCATTTCTTTCTCTTCTTTCTTATTCAAATTATAATATTATTTTAACTGATAATTAAATATTTTACAATACCATAACAAACAAAAAAGGAACTGAAAAACAGTTCCTTTTTCACAAAATTTAAATTTTATTCACTTCTTAATGCAATTACAGGGTCTTTCTTTGCTGCCTTTTTAGCCGGAATTAAACCACCTATTAAAGTAAGAAGAACACTGATTACAACCAGCACAATACCTGCTACTACGGGAATTGTAGCATTAACATCAGTTGTACCCATTAATGAATGGATAATTGCATTTGACGGTATCAAGATAAGCTCACTTAAGCCTATACCTATAATACCTGAACACAAGCCTATAATAAATGTTTCTGCATTAAATACCTGACTGATATTTCGTTTTGATGCACCGATTGCCCTTAGAATACCGATTTCCTTTGTTCTTTCAAGTACAGAAATATAGGTAATAATACCAATCATAATTGAAGAAACAATTAATGATACTGCAACGAAAGCAATTAGAATGTAAGAAATAACATTGATAATTGTTGTAACTGAGGACATAAGAAGTGCTACATAGTCGGTATAGCTGATTTTATCCTTTTCCCTAGCACCGTTATTATAGTTATCTACTGCTGTACGGATACCGTCTTTATCTTCAAAGCTATCTACATAAATATTAATTGAGGATGGTGTAGCTAAGTCAACAACACCAAATTCTTTCATATTATCATCGTAGCTACCAGGTGAAATATAGGTATCATAAATATTTAGCATTACCTTATCATCAGGATTATTCTTTACAAATTGGTCTAGAGAAGAGGCAAGTTGTTCTTCTGTTAGGTTGGCAAGTTGACTTTGCATTTGCTTATCGTTACCATAAACCGAATTCATAATATTCTTGCAAAGTTTTGCCTTTTCACTAACACCTAAACCATTAAGATACTTTTTAGCATCGGCAATTTTTTCTTTTTTGCCATCAGGTGCAAATCTCATATTACTAAGAATGTTAACATCCTTAGACTTTTTCTGAGCCTTTACAACATCACTTTTATTTGTATAGTCAATGATATATTTTGTCAGTGCCTGAGTATATCCTACAGGCTGAGTGATAATTCTGTTGTCTGAGTCTTTAAGTCTGATAACACCGGAAATTTTTAGTTTAATAGCGTTATTCTTTAGAATTTTGTTCATTTTCTGGTCATCATCAGAAATATTCTTGTATGTGCCGTTACTTGTTTTTTCGTAGTAATCACAAGCAGGAATTAGATAGAAACTATGTTTACAAGCATCTTCATATGACCATTTTGAAGTATCGGGATTTACCTTTTTGCCTTTGTTGATTTCATCCATATACTTTTCATATTCTTTAGCAGGTAGAAGTCCCAGCTTATACAAATCAGTTGAACGAATTTCATTGTTGGTATCTAATACTAAAACAACTTCATTGTACTTTTCAGGATAGTGACCGTAAAGCAAATCATAATTTTCTTTAACTGCACCACTTACTAGGTTGTCACCTTTTCCCGGCATTAGTTCAGAAAAACCGTTTTTGCTGCCACCCATCATACTTGTCATTTGACTACTCATACTAGTCATTTGGCTAAAGGTATTATTTGAGTTGTCTTTTTCTGTCTTAAATGAACTACCGTCAGAATTAACTAACTTTTTGTTAGGGTCATAAGAATACACACCAAAAGAAGTATCATAGGAATATACAACACCGTTTTCTCCAATGTACTTATTAATTTCACTGTCTTTATCATCAATGTATTCCTTGAATTTTGTTAGGTTGTTTTCACTGACACTACTTGTCATACTTGAAGTCATTTCAAGGTCTGTGGTGTTGGAATAAACCTTATCTTTCTTATGGTCAACATTTTCTTTTTCTACTGCTGCACTTTGACCGTCATTCATAACACTTGTTAAGTCCATATCTTGAGCATTAATAGTTATAGGGTATGAGGTCATAGTGTCTTTCTGTACATCGGCAATATAGTTATTTACACCATTTGACAAAGCAAGGATAAGTGCAATACCAATAATACCGATTGAACCGGCAAAGGAAGTCAGTAAAGTTCTACCTTTCTTTGTCTTTAGGTTGTTAAAGCTAAGTGCAAGTGAAGTGAAAATTGACATTGAGGACTTACCCATATTTTTATGTTGTGGCTTTTCTACCTTTGACTTTTCTACAACATAAGGGTTAGTGTCATCTGTGATTTCACCATCTTTTAGTCTTACAATTCTGTTGGCATATTCTTCTGCAAGTTCAGGGTTATGAGTAACCATTACAACAAGTCTGTCCTTGGCAACTTGCTTTAAAAGTTCCATAACCTGAATACTTGTTTCTGTATCCAAAGCACCTGTAGGTTCATCAGCTAATAAAATATCAGGGTTATTAACTAAGGCTCTTGCAATAGCAACTCTCTGCATTTGACCACCTGACATTTGGTTAGGCTTCTTATGAATTTGGTCACCTAGACCTACTTCTTCAAGTGCTTTCTTTGCTCTTTTTCTTCTTTCTGACTTTGAGATACCTGAAATAGTAAGTGCTAGTTCCACATTAGAAAGTACAGTTTGATGAGGAATAAGGTTGTAGCTCTGGAAAACAAAACCGATTGTGTGGTTACGGTAAGAGTCCCAATCCCTATCCTTATACTTTTGAGTAGAAATACCGTTGATAATCAAGTCACCACTATCGTACCTATCAAGACCACCGATTACATTTAGCAATGTAGTTTTACCTGAACCACTAGGTCCAAGAATAGCAACAAACTCATTGTCACGAAGTGTTAGGCTAACATTCTTTAGTGCTTGTTGTACTAAGTCACCTGTCACATACTTTTTGCTTATATTTTCTATTTGAAGCATATAATACCTCCATTCTTGCAAAACAAATAAAGTCATTGACTATTAAATCAATGACTTCATTATAACATATTACCACACTTTTACAATATATATTCTTAAATGAATGTATATTACTTAATTATTCAACAGTATAACCTTTGTCTACTACTGCTTTCTTTAGTACATCTTCGCTTACTTCTTTTGAAAGAGTAACTACTGCTGTACCACTTTCGTGACTTACTTCAGCAGAAGTAACACCATCTATGCTTTCCAAAGCAGTTTTTACTGTTGCCTCACAGTGAGGGCACATCATACCGTTAATTTTTAGAGTTGTAGTCATAGTATTTTTCTCCTTTTTATTAGTTTTATTTTTTATCTTTCTATCCCTTTTGCTACTTCTGATATTTAAGAAGTTAAGTCTAAGGGCATTTGTAACAACACAGAAACTTGAAAGGCTCATTGCTGCTGCACCAAACATAGGACTAAGTGTCCAACCGAAAATAGGAATCCACACACCGGCAGCTAAAGGAATACCGATTACATTGTAGATAAATGCCCAAAATAGGTTTTCGTGAATATTCCTTAAAGTACCTCTACTTAGTCTGATTGCACCTGAAACATCAGTTAGCTTACTTTTCATCAGTACAATATCAGCTGAGTCAATTGCAACATCAGTACCTGCACCAATAGCAATACCAATATCTGCCCTAGTCAATGCAGGTGCATCGTTGATACCGTCACCAACCATTGCAACCATACCCTTCTCTTTATACTGAGTAACAACCTTTTCTTTACCGTCAGGTAATACACCGGCAATTACTTCGTCAACACCGGATTCTTTTGCTATAGCTTGAGCTGTCTTTTCATTATCACCTGTAACCATAACAACCTTAATACCCATATTTTGAAGTTCTTTAATTGCCTTAGGACTATCACTTTTTACCACATCAGCTACGGCAATAATACCTAGCAACCGGTTATCCATAACAAACAGTAAAGGTGTTTTGCCTTTAGTTGCAAGTTCATCAGCTTGTTTAATAATATTTTCATCTATATTAGCAATAGAAGAAATATGCTTTACACTACCACCAACAATTGTTTTGCCATTTATTTTAGCTGATACACCGTTACCTGTTAGTGACTTAAAGTCTGTTGTATCTAGGGTTTTTATATTACTGTCAATAGCTTTTTGTACAACTGCCTTTGCAAGAGGGTGTTCACTTTTACTTTCCAGTGAAGAAGCGTAGCTTAGTAAATCATTCTCAGTATAATTCTCACTAGGAATTATATCAGTTACTACCGGTGTACCGTTAGTGATTGTACCTGTTTTATCAAGTAGCACATAGCTGATCTTTCCTGTAGTTTCAAGTGAAGTTGCATTCTTGAACAAAATACCATTCTTTGCACCCACACCATTACCAACCATTATAGCTACAGGTGTTGCCAAACCCAATGCACAAGGGCAACTGATAACAAGTACAGAAATACCTCTAACCAGTGCATTACCAAAGATTGCACCACATAGTAACCACACAATAATTGTAACTACTGCAATTGAAATAACAATAGGTACAAACACACCTGAAACTTTATCTGCTACCTTAGCAATAGGTGCTTTTGTAGCTGAGGCATCACTAACCATTTTGATAATCTGAGAAAGAGTTGTATCTTCCCCAACTTTAGTTGCTTTGCACTTAATAAAACCTGACTGATTTACTGTTGCACCTGATACATTGTCACCAACTGTTTTATCAATAGGAATACTCTCACCGGTTAGTGCTGACTCATTAACTGCACTTTCACCTTCAATTACAACACCATCAACAGGTATGTTTTCACCGGGTTTTACAACAAAAATATCACCGATTTTTACTTCTTCAATAGGCACTACCTTTTCAACATTATCTACTAATATTGTTGCCTTTTTAGGTGCTAAATTCATTAGACCTTTTATAGCATTAGTGGTTTTGCCTTTTGAGTAGGACTCTAACATTTTACCTAAAGTAATTAAAGTCAAAATCATACCGGCTGACTCAAAGTAAAATTCATCCATATACTTCATTACAAGTGACATATCGTTATTAACTTGGGCATTTGTCATTGCAAACAAAGCATACACACTGTAAATAAATGATGCACCTGCACCTAAAGCAACAAGTGTATCCATATTAGGTGACCTATGGATAAGAGCCTTAAAGCCACTAACAAAGAACTTTTGGTTTATCACCATAATAATGCCTGTTAGCAGTAGCTGAATAAGGCCCATTGCAATATGATTATTAGCCAAAACACTAGGTAAAGGGAATCCCCACATCATATGACCCATTGAAATATACATTAGTAATAATAGAAATACTAAAGAAGAAAACAATCTTTTCTTTAGTTTAGGAGTTTCAGTATCTTTCAATGGTTCATCACTGGATTTATTTTCTTTAGAAGAATTACCTTTTAGAGATGCACCATAACCTGCCTTTTCTACTGCACTGATAACATCAATTGACTTAACATCCCCATCAACTGACATTGAATTAGTTAACAGATTTACTGAGCAAGAAGTAACACCATCAACCTTGTTGACAGCTTTTTCTACCCTTGCAACACAAGAAGCACAGCTCATTCCGGTAACATTATATTGTTTCACAATATCACCCCTATTTCAAAATTTTCTTTAATGTAGAAATTAGGTCATCAACTGTTTCTTCCTTATCTGCTTTAATATCATGTACCACACAAGTACGAATATGATTCGCAAGAAGTTCTCTGCTAAAGGAATTTAGTGCTGAGGTTACGGCAGAAACCTGTACAAGAATATCTGTACAGTAAGCATCTTTTTCAACCATACCTTTAATTCCTCTAATCTGACCTTCAATCCTACTAAGTCTATTCATTAGCTTTTTCTGTTCATCAGTTGTTCTTTCCTTAGTTTTGTGACAACAACCTTTTTCATTATTAGTATTGTCACTATTTTCTGAACAATATTTTTCTGAAGAATTTATTTCTTCAACAGAATTTTCTGCTAATGAATTTTCTGCTAAATCTATATTAGCATTTTTATCTTTGCTATCTGTATTCATAGAGTCACCTCACAAATTTCCCCTGTAAATTATCAATAAACTCTTTAACTTACAATTGTATTGTATACCCCTATAGGGTATATGTCAAGAATTTTTTACATAAAAAATAACCCGACTGAAAATCAATCGGGTTTTGGTACAATATATTATTTTCTTTTAAAGAGTTTTTATAATTCTAATACAGAATTATCTATAGTCGATAGGAAGTGTTGCTACTGCATTTAGGTCTAAATCAGCAATATTATTGTCAAGTAGTTCATAATAAGCCTGACTTGCTACCATAGCACCGTTATCACCACAATACTTCTTTTCAGGCATATAAAGTTCATAGCCTAAGTTCTTGCATTCTTCTTGTAATCTTCTTCTTAAAAGTGAATTTGCAGATACACCACCGGCAATTACAAGGGTTTTTACATTATAATCTTTAGCAGCTTTTAGGAAATTAGTAACAAGACAATCAACTACTGCCCATCTAAAAGATGCACATAAATCTGCTTTTGGTAAAGATTCTCCCTTTTGACTTGCATTATGTATTGTATTGATAATAGCAGTCTTTAGTCCACTAAATGAAAAATCATATGGTGCATCATGAACAATAGGTCTTGGAAGTTTAAAGGCAAATGGATCGCCTTTTTCAGCCTCAATATCCATAGAAATACCACCGGGATAACTCATACCCATTGTACGAGCAGCCTTATCAAATGCTTCACCTGCTGCATCATCCCTTGTTCTGCCGATAATTTTCATCTTGGTATAAGACTCAACCATAACAATATGACTATGACCACCTGACACAACTAGGCACATAAAAGGTGGTTTTAATTCTTTATTTGAAATATAATTTGATGCAATGTGACTTCTTAAGTGATGAGTTGGCACAAGTGGTTTCTTAGCACTATAAGCCAAACCTTTTGCAAAATTCACACCTACAAGTAATGCTCCAATTAGACCGGGAGCGTGAGTAACACCGATACCGTCAATATCATCAAGAGTAACATTTGCGTCATTTAGAGCTTGTTCTACAACTTGAGAGATACACTCTGCGTGTCGTCTTGATGCGATTTCCGGTACAACACCACCATATAGCTTATGTTCTTCTACTGAACTTGCAACTACATTTGACAATACAACTCTGCCATCTTCTACAACTGATGCTGCAGTTTCGTCACATGAACTTTCTATTCCTAAAATCTTCATATTATTTTTCCTTTATAGAAATTTAGTTAAAATCAATCCATTTTCGGTAGGATTGCGATAAAAATTCTTCCTTACACCTTGCTTAGTAAATCCAAATTTATTATATAAATTTATTGCCGGAGTGTTGCCTTCCCTTACTTCTAATGAAACGAAAGCAAGGTTATTTTCCTTAGCAGTATCAACTACTTTTTGAAGTAAAGCATTAGCCACACCTTTTCTACGGTACTTTTCCTTAACGGCTAAGTTGGCAATATAGCCTTCATTAAGCACCATATTAAAGCCTATGTAGCCCATTGCTTCATCTTCTTCGGCAACATAAAAGCAAGCCCCAACCTTAGAAAGCTCTATTTCTAGGCTTTCAAAAGACCAGGGATTGCTGAAACATTCATCTTCAATTTCTTTTACAGAATAAATATTATCCTCATTCATTCCGATTATCTTCATTTTCTACCTTAGAGTCCTTTTCTTTCTCTTCAAGTTTGATAAAATACTTTTCGATACAACGCTTAATTACATCACGACAAGAACGATAAATGCCAAGACCAAAACCATATGGGTCAGGGACACCATGGTCAGCACCACAAAGGACCTCAATCTTGCTCCATGGAATACCCTTATCAATAAGGATATTGGCATGGTCAAAGCTCATTGTAAGAAATTTAATGTATTCATCAAGGTTACATTCATCAAACTTCTTGGACTTATGGTTGCTAATATCAACACCGATTTCAGAACAAGCCTTAATTGCATTTTCAGATGCAGGAAGACCGTCTTCAGTATCAAAACCTGCACTTTCAGCAACTGCATCAACGTGATATTCTTTTGCTAAACTATTAAAAATTCCCTCTGCCATTGGGGAACGACAAGTGTTACCTGTACAAACAAATAAAATCTTTTTCATAACTAAAACCTCCCTATCGGGTTTCACAATACATCACTCTATTATATCTTATACTTTCCAATATATACCTAATCAATAACAAATTCTTTTTCTCATATACATATCATAATAAATAATTTCAAAAACCACTATGCAATCTCAACAAGATTACGTAATTATTATATCAGTTTTCAATAAAAAATGCAACAACAATTATATTAAATATTAGTAAAACATAAAAATCTCTGTTTTTACTAAAAATTTAGTAAAACTATGTAACAAATAATTTAAAAATTGATTTTCTAAAATTTTTTGCACAAAACGCACAATAGTAAAATGTGAAATTCTATACTACTTAATAAAAAAGGCAGTATGCAAAGTACATACTGCCTATATAAATTTAAGTAATAGTTAGGTTAGAAAATTAAACAATACCCTGAGCTGTCATAGCGTCAGCAACCTTTTCAAAGCCTGCAATGTTAGCACCTACAACATAGTTGCCTTCAAAGCCATACTTCTTAGCTGCGTTGTCTAGGTTATGGAAAATGTTAACCATAATGTTCTTTAGCTTAGCGTCAACTTCTTCAAATGTCCATGATAGTCTTTCGCTATTCTGTGACATTTCAAGAGCAGAAGTAGCAACACCACCGGCATTTGCAGCCTTACCAGGAGCAAATAGAACACCGTTTTCCTGTAGATACTTAGTAGCATCTAGAGTTGTTGGCATATTAGCACCTTCAGCAACTGCGATAACACCGTTAGCTACAAGAGCCTTTGCATCCTCTAGGTTTAGTTCGTTCTGAGTAGCACATGGAAGAGCAACATCACACTTAACTGTCCAAACGCCCTTACCTTCATGATATTCAGCAGATGGTCTGTTAGCAGCATATTCTGTTAATCTTGCACGCTTAACTTCCTTAACTTCCTTTAGAAGAGCAACATCAATGCCTTCAGAATCATAAATCCAACCTGTTGAGTCAGAAACTGTAACAACCTTAGCACCTAGTTCCTGAGCCTTTTGAGTAGCATAGATAGCAACATTACCTGCACCTGAAACTGCAACTGTCTTACCTGCAATATCGTTGCCGTTGCACTTTAGCATTTCTTCTGTTAGGTAAAGTAGGCCGTAACCTGTTGCTTCTGTTCTAGCAAGAGAACCACCGTATGATAGGCCTTTACCTGTTAGAACGCCTTCATAAACGCCCTTTAGTCTCTTATACTGACCATACATAAAGCCGATTTCTCTAGCACCTGTACCGATGTCACCGGCTGGAACGTCAGTATCAGCACCGATATGACGATATAGTTCTGTCATAAAGCTCTGGCAGAATGCCATAATTTCTCTATCTGACTTGCCCTTAGGATCGAAGTCAGAACCACCTTTACCACCACCGATTGGTAGACCTGTTAGGCTGTTCTTAAAAATCTGTTCAAAACCTAAGAACTTGATAATACCAATATTTACAGAAGGATGAAGTCTTAGACCACCCTTGTAAGGACCAATAGCAGAGTTAAACTGAACTCTGTAACCTGTGTTTACCTGAACCTGACCGTTGTCGTCAACCCAAGGTACACGGAAAATAATCTGTCTTTCAGGCTCTGTAATTCTTTCTAGCAGAGCTTCTTTCTTAAACTTTTCTTCATTTGCTTCTACAGCAGGTCTTAGAGAGTCTAGTACCTCTTCAACAGCCTGTAGAAATTCCGGCTGGCTAGCGTTTTTAGCTTTAACACGAGCTAACACTTCATCAACATATGACATTTTTTGTTCCTCCTGAAATAAAGTCTTGAGTAGAAATTATCTTTTGATTTATACCTGTCCATTTAACATAAATCTACTAACAATATTCATTTGATATTTTCGAGAAATACACTTAAAATGAAAGTTTCGCAACTGATAATTTCATTTATTAATTTAGAAAGGTGATTTATTCCTTTCTTCACTGATTGTAATTATACCATACATTTAGAATTTTTCAACTGTTTTCACGATAAAAACACTAAATTTGTACATATTGTATAATATATTAAAGAATTTTTGTACAATTCAAATTTATAATTTTTTGAAGGAAAAAAAATTAAAGTTTCATTTTTCTGTTTTGGTCACATTAGTTCTCTTATGCCCTCAATACTGGATATATAAGGACATAATTTTCTGATACCGTATAGCAAATCCCTATATTCCATAGGGGTTAAGTGGTTTATTACACCTGTATATTCATTCTTCACCTTAATTTCTTCTAACATAGGAATAATATTAAGGGTAAATTTATAGGTCTGTTCATCCGTTAACTTAGTTGTGGATACTATACCTATACCCTGAACTTTATTTTCTTTTACAGAAAATACCAAGTCGTTTTTATACACATATTGGCAAAGTTCCTTGTTATCCTTTAATTCTATAGGGTTTACTACTATTGTATCATTCTTAATTTCACCTAAATACAAGAAACAATTTATACCCTTATACCTAACTAAATTCTTAGAATACTTATTAAAATCATTTTTCTTAATAGGTTTTCTTTCTAGTGATTTTGTAGGTACTTTTCTTGGAATACTGTTAACTTGTCTTTCTGTAGGCTTAGGGATAGTTCTGTTTATTGAAGTTCTATTTTCTTTTACAGAATTAACTTTAGATATTGGTTCTTTCTTTGCTACACTTTGTTTAGATTTTCTAGCAGTATTCCACCTAGGTACTTCCTTACGAGTTTCATATACTCTTCTTTTTAAGCCCTTTTTCTCAAGTAGCTTTTTCTCTAATGCACGGTTATTGATTGCCATTTTTACAAAGGCTGACATATCTTTATCATCAGTAGACAGTACACTTTGGAAACAATCGGGAAAAATAAAGGTCATTTCTTTTTCCGTAAACTGCACTGTAAGCATATCGTTATTTAAAGAAACAACACTTCCCTCACCTAATAATTTATGTATTACTTTTACACCTTTCATATATTCTCCTTATTTCTTTATTAGAAATATAGTTTCACCTTGGTTTAATCCTAAGATTTTTCTTTCCACCATAGGATGCTTAAAGCATCTCACCATTTGTTGCAAAGTATTTCCTTGATGGTAGCCATGAATTACTACAATTTCTCTTGTGTCTTTAGGCAGTGACTTTAGTTTATTTTCAAGTAACTTTCTGCCACTTTGTCTTGTTTCTCCATGAATATCAATTGCAATAGAATAAGCCATATTAACACCTAGAAAGTTCATTTACTTTATCGGTAACTAAGAAACTATATTCGCCTAAATTCTTTATAAGAATATTAATATCATTTTCCTTTGCAATTTCTGTTACTACTTCAAGTGGGTTTGTGTATTCAATAATGTTATATTCTTCTGCAAAAGAATTAAAATTATTAAATTCAACTACATTTTCAGCATTACTAAAATCATCAACAAGCGTATAGTAATCATCTATAAGTTCAATATCAATATCGCAATTCTTCAAGCTACCAATATATTTATCAGCATCATTAATAAGTAGTCCTGTCTTTAGGTAGCCGATTGAAACCGTTAAATCTGACTTTACTACCTTTTCACCAAAGCCTGTATCACCATTAAGACCTGAATTAATATCAACTGAAATTACCGTCTTATTACTGTCATTAATTTTATCAATAATATCACCGGCAATACCCCTAGCTACACCTTTAAAGCCTGTACCAAAAATACAATCAACTATAATATCATAATTAGAAAAGTCAGTACCTTCATCACACACCTTATAAGGAATATTCTGTTCCATACATTTGTCAAAATAATACTTACCGTCCACAGAAAACTTTTCTTTAATTAAAAACAAAGTTGAAGAAATATTCTTTTCTTTTAATAGTAATGATAGCACATAACCGTCACCGGCATTATTACCACTACCACAAACTATTGCAATATTACCTTTATAATCATAACTGTTAAATACACCTACACCGGCTTTGTACATTAGCTTTTTGCTATCAATATAATTTGCAATAGTATAGGCATCACTTTTACGCATTGTTTCTACTGTTATAACTTTTTCCATATTATCACCTTATAATGTTAAAAACTGCCCTAGTTTCCCAAGGCAGTTTCCTAATTAATCTACATCTTTATAATCTTCATCAGTAAGAGTAATTGTCTTTTGTTTCTTAGCTAATTCTTTATAAATATGGCTAACATAAATTGTTGTTACAATATCAGAGATACCATTGATGATTAACACAGCACCTGCAAAAATTGTAAATACCATAGCAGTTGAAAACGGATTAAACACAACAACTAATCCAAGACCAATAATTACTGCTGCAAGAATTAGGATTGTCCACCACATCTTTGCACCAATCTTAGCTAAGTCAACACCATACTGTACCTTTAGTACACCATCAACAATCATTACACAACCGAAGAATGTTGCTAAAATACCGGCAAAAAATTCCGGATTAATGAAAATTGCCACACCACCGATTATTAGTGCTACCGAACCCACTAAAGAAAAAGAGGTAAAGGCCTGTTGTTGTCTTTCTGCACTAATGTACATAAACAGTTTGATAATACCCCAAACACAAAGCAGTCCTGCCGTAACATAACAAATAATCTTTGTTGAGGACTTAGGGAGAATTACAAACATAGCACCTACTGCAATAAGCGCTATAGCTGTAAAGATAAACTCTTTCTTAAAGGTTTTGACTTTATTGACTTTATTGTCTTTACTACTCATAAGCACCCTCCTTTATAAATATTTATTTTTAGATTTCAAAGGCTTTCTTGATACTGTCATAATGTAAGAAAATACCTTCATCGGCATATTTCTTAATTTCATCAACAGTAGCAAGTTTGAAACCTGTAGTTTCTCTTTCCTGATTGTGAACATCATCTTCTGTAAAATCAAGCGTAAAGCGATATACATCCACAAAGTAGTTGTCACCTTCACCTGGATTTTCTCTATGGTAAGTAAACAGATATTCTTCCTTACCCTTAGATACATCAAGACCTGTTTCTTCAAGTACTTCTCTGCGAACTGCATCAATAGACTCTTCACCTGCCATTGCTGCACCACCTGAAACTTCCCACCAACCTGGTGCCCATGCCTTGTCCATAGCCCTCTTAGTGATTAGGAATTTTCCATCTTCTCTACATACAACACCTAAAACTGTTAGGTGATATTCGTCATCCTTAAGACACCAATCATTTCTCTTCATCGTACGACCGGTTCTGTTTTTGTTCTTATCATATATATCCCAAAGTTCCATTTCATTCTCTCCTTTTATTTGATTATATATTATTTACAAAGAAAAGGCAATTATATTTTTTCAAGAATATTAATTACTTCCCCATCTACTGTTGTTTGTACTTTCTTGTGGTTAAATTTGATACCGTCATCAGTATCAATGTCAACGCCCTCAAGTTTAGAAAGTTTCTTCTCAAAATTCTGTACTTCGTCATACCTAGAAAGTAAAGTATCTCTATACTTCATCATCACCTTATAGCTTGGATCATCCTCATCCACAAAATTTGAGTCTAAGTTTTCAATAGCATTTTTGTAGTAATTTATCATATCATAAAGCTGATGACTTCTAACACCTGAAAGTGTACCGTAATACCATCTGTGCATATAAATAAGTGCTTTAAAGCCCTTTTTCTTGCCACTGTTCAGCATCCAATAAATCGGTCTTTTTCCTGATACACCTACTGTATAGTTGGACAAATGTTCCTTATAGAAAGTGTTGAAGAAATAATTTCTAATCTTTTCTGTAGGTGTTTTGCCTTTTTCATTTAATGAAGAAGAAATAAAAGCTAAATTTTCTTCTAAAGAATTTTCGCCAAATACAGTTACTAAAAATTTCTTTAGGTAATAAATAATATCTTCCTCATAATCCTCATTGTCGGTAATTACAACACAGTTGTCTATTACAGGTATAAAGGTTTTGTACTTATCAATATCCCACACTTCACCAGTATATACACTGCCTAAATCATCAAGGTTATATCTGCCTAGTACACAACCTACTACATATGATAGAAAGGACTTAACATCTCTGACTTTTTCAGCCTTGTATATTGTAACATCCTTTTCTTCAACTTCACTTTTGAAACCGTCTTTTACATTATAAATATCAAGGAAAATTTCATTTAGCTTTTCTTCATTTTCCTTAACTTTATTAAATCTACCGTTAGCTACCTTTTCCCATTGTAAATAAGCATCAAGGAGTTTACCGGTTGAAGTCTTGTACTTTATAAACGGATGAGTAGTAAAGTCCCATGAATTTTCAAAGGAATCAAAGTCCTCTTTTGCTAGGTTAATATTCTCAGTTACTAAGTCATTTACTTCTTGTTCTTTACTTAAAGAATGTAAAATCGGTAGTCTGGCAATATCACCTACTTGGCAATTCATAGTAGGTGCAAGTAGCTTTATCATTTCTGTTGCAATAACAGAATTGCAAAAGCCTAAGTAATAAAGTAGTTTGTCCTGACTTGTATAGAAAGACATTCCTGCAATATCGGAAAGTGCATTTTGTTTATATCTAAAAGCCGGTTTTACTGTAATAAGTGACCATGTAGCAAGTGGCATAAACTTTAATTCTTGGTTATAGTCTTGGGTATGCCTACCGTCTAATTTAGCCTTACCCATAACAGTTTCACCGTTTTTGTACCAATTAATTAGGTAGTCATTATTGCCATACCACTTACGATATTCCCCACCTTTATTATAAGGGAAATATGTTGCACCACTTTCATAAGCATCATTTACATTTTCTGCTGTAAAGTTTGCTTTAGAAAGGTTAACCTCCCACCACAAACGCAAGAATCTTTCATTGTCACCGGTTTTCATACCATTTCTACAAACAGTAAGTTCACCTAAGGTTCTGCCTTGTTCAAAGGCTTTCATAAAGCTATCTCCCAGCCAATATGCAACCGGTTCTCCCGGTATTTTTGCAAAATCATATTGGTCGGTATAGTGATAATTTTCTTTATTAAAAAACTGATTATGCTTTTCTTTTCGCTTACTGTAGTTATATTCAGAAAGTCTGACACCACATAGTTTTTGGAATGGTAGGTGCTTACGGTTTACCCATGTTACAACAGGTAGATGACCGATTTTACCCTCAAAAAGTTCTGTACCGAAATCAACAATAGAATTTAGCTGAAAACTATGCAATAGGTATTTTCTGAACTTTTCAAAACTTTTTAGGTACATCCAAGAAACAGTAGTAATCATAGCAATTAGTGCATCTTCCTTAGAAAGTACACCTACTGCTTTCTGAATAAATACTACTGCTAAGTCATTTTTTGCAATGTTATATTCCCTATTTACATACATAGCAAGTTTCTTGTTCATTCTTGAATTGCTTAGGTATGGTGGGTTAGTAACTACCACATCATAGTGATGGGACATAATATTTGCTTGATTAATAAGTGGAAGCAGCTTTGAGAATATTTCTTTTAAGTAATTATTTTCTTCCTTAGTTGTTGGACTATAATTTCTTAATTCTTCTATTCTTTTATATAAACTTTTGAAATCTACTTTCCTTAAATTCAAAATACTGCCATATTCTTTACCATCATAAAATACAGTAATTAGATATGTAAATTCTTCTAACAATCTTTCGTTACCGTTGCTAAAGAATAATGCCACTTCATCTACATTTTCAATATTGTTACTTTCTTGTACACTACAAAGATTTACCTTGTACTTGCCCAGTACCAAATTTTTGTTGTAGTAACTAGCTTTCATCATTAAAGCAAAATAAGAAAGTGCTGATGCTCTATCATCAATATCAAGACCATAAAGATTATTTTCTACAATCAAAAGTGCTGAGTCACTTTGGCTATAGCCCTCATTGCAATAAATATCAACTAAAAGTTCAAAGGCATAAACCAAAATATGACCACTACCCATACATGGGTCAATGAACTTAATGTCCGTAGGTTTTAAGTCTTTTCTTTTCTCTCTGATTTTTTTAAGTTCTGGGTTATCCTCATCAGTATCTTTAATATAATACTGCCATTTGTTTATGAAGTTTTCTGCTTTTTCAGTTTCACCATTACCTATTAAATGGTCAACCCATACCCTACCTAGAGTATTTTCTACCATATATTTTACTACCCAATCAGGTGTATATAGCTGAGTTGCAACAGGCAGATATTTTGAAGAAATTTTCTTCTTGCTCATATCACCGTCATAAAGTTTGTTGAAAACATCTGTGTTGTAATACTGATGAAACCAACCCATAATCTCTACACCTTGGGTAAAGTTATCAATGTTAATCTTAGAAAGTTCAGCAATTACACCGTTACTGTCATAATCAAGGTTTAGGAGAAGTTTTACATAATCATCAAGGTCATTTTGGAATACGGTCATATTCCGGCCTAAATATTCATTGACCTTTACAAACAGAAGTATGTACAGAGCTTTGTTGTTTTTCTCTGCTTTATACTTACCAATATTCATTTCATCTTCCGGTGTAAAATCAAGAACATTATCACCTAAAGTAGAAATAATTTTAGGTTCTTTTTCATCTTTGGACAAGAACAATTGATTATTGAAAGGCAATAGAGAATTTGCATCCATATATCTAAGTGCTACAATTCTTGTAAACCAAATATAGGCAATATCCTCAATAGCATCATTAAAAGAAGTAACATAATCCTCTTCGTTACTTCTGCTTATTTTTTCAATAAAATGATGTCTTGCAACTTTTTCTTCTTCAGTTAAGTGACCGTAAAATTGAGAAATACCATTTTCCGTAACACCAAAGTAAGTTGCCCTTTCCTTTATATCTTCAATTAATTTGTTTCTTGCAAAAATTGCAAAATTTCTAATTGCTGTTCTGTCCATTTTCTTTATTCAAACCTTTAATATTAATTACAACCAACTCAGGGTTGTTAAAAAGTCTTGGTAAAATATAGTTATACTTAGGGTAGCTGATACCCCTACTAACTATCAAAACTGAATTTTCCTTTACATATTCTCCACCTGAAAAGGTAGGAAAAAAGCCTTTGTGACCTATCAGTCCCTTATCCTTATGAGGTAGGCTAATCATTCCACCATGTTCATGACCTGAAAGTATCAAGTCAAATTTATACCTAAAATAGCTTTTTGCATAAACAGGAAAATGTGCAAGTAAAATTCTATAATTTTCTTTATCAGAATTATAATTTACATTTTTCAGTTGTGTTGCCATAGAATTTTCTGACAATTTCACACCGTCATATACACCACAAATATCAATCTTGTTGCCATTTATAGTGACCTTTTCTACCTTATCCTCAAGAACCTTTACACCGATTTTCTGTAAATTGGATAAAACTTCTTCAGGTTCTTTCAGTCCGTATTCATGATTACCCGGTGCAAAATAGCAGTTATATTTCTGTACAAGAATATTAGCTAACTGATACCCCTGCTCACAACCACTAATTCTATCAACTAAATCTCCACCTAAAAAAACTACATCAGGTGAAATATTTTCTATTCTTTTTACTATTTCACCTATATCACCACAATTATGAAAGTCAGAAACAAAGACAACTTTTACACTTTTCTTTATTTTCTCACTTTCAATTGTGTAGGTTACATTCTTGATTTTGCGAAATCTAATATCACTAACTGCAATAAAAATTATTACAACTAGGATAATAAAAAGAATTGAAAAAACAATATACTTTATCATTAAGTTACCTTAAATTAAAATGCCCAGTTACCGTCTTTAAAGATAAGTACTCTCTTGCCATTCCTAGTAATAGCAGTAATGTTTAAGTCCTCATTACCAATCATAAAGTCAACATGAACTAGGCTATCGTTAATGCCTCTTTCTCTGCATTGTTCAAGAGTTAAGTCCTCATAGTCCTTTAGGCAGTTTGTAAAGCCCTCACCAAATGCTAGGTGACAAGCAGCATTTTCATCAAACAATGTGTTGTAGAATAGAATTTCACTGTTTCTGATTGGTGAATCATATGGTACAAGTGCTACTTCACCAAGATAAGCTGAATTTTCATCCATTGCAATAATTGACTTTAGTAGGTTCTCATTCTTTTCAGCCTTTACTTCTACTGCCTTACCATTTTCAAATCTTACTGAGAAATTCTCGATTAGCTGACCTTGGTATGAAAGTGGCTTTGATGCATAAACAATACCTTCAGCTACACCTTTCTTTGGTGTGATAAAAATTTCTTCTGATGGAATGTTTGCATTAAATGGTACATTTGTACCTAGTGTATCCTCACAACCACCTAGGAACTGAGCAGTTTCAATCATACCTACTTTAAAGTCAGTACCGTTAGATGACTTGTACTCTAGTGTTTCAATACCCAGTGAATTTAGGTAGTCACATCTTTCTTTTAGGTCTTTATTATGTTCTTCCCAATTTTTAATAGGGTCACCGTTTGCCCTTGAAGTGTATAGGATAGCTTCCCATAGCTTTTCAATAGCAACACTTTTACGCTCATTAGGGAAAACCTTCTTTGCCCAATCAGCACCGGGAACTGCTGCAATACACCACTGATATTTATTATCCATTTGGTCACGATACGGCTTAGTAATCTTTCTCTTAATCTGCTGAGATTTAACCAGTTTTTCCATATTAACGCCCTTTAGTCCGTCAGGGTCTTCACTTTCAAGATAAATCAGTGCAGGTAGCACATCAACCTTATGCTGAAGTCTAGCCTTTTCCCATTCTTCAACCTTAGAAAGTACCTTTTCTTTCTGCCAACGAACATGAAGTTTAGTAAGTGGCTGATAGTTCCAATCAACAATAACTTTACCTGCACCACTACGGTAACATTCTTCAACAAGCATTTTTACAAATTCAGGTTGGTCAAGTTGTGTAGTAATATACACCTCTTGATTTTTCTGTACATTAACACCCTTTTGGGCAATTAGCTTTGCATAATTTCTTAAATCTGTCTTTTTCATATATATCACCTTATTATCTTTCACTAGGATTATCCATAGTTACATATAAATTATAATACTCAAATTATACTATATTTATTAATAAATTACAATAAAAAGGGTTGTGGCAAATACTTTTCATTATAAGTTATTTACCACAACCTTATTTAACTATTAAATTTTTCTTGTAAAAATACTGCAACTCCATCATCATTATTAGAAGAAATAACATCTGTTGCAATAGTTTTTAATTCTTCACAAGCATTATTCATCGCATAACATTCATCAGAAATTTTAAACATAGGCACATCGTTTATTGCATCACCAAAGGTCACTACCCTATCAAAATTATATGTTTCTTTTAACTGCAAAATTCCATTAGCCTTTGAGGCTGTTATAGGCATAATTTCACACCAATAAGACTCATTATAAATTTCTTTCTGAAATGTTGCTCTAATATTGTTATTTTCTTTAATAGAATTATAAAATTCCTTCACCTCATCATATTCACCGATAATAGTGAAATAAAAAATATTACCCTCATAAAGGTTTTCACTACTGTTCAGAGGGTTCATTCTAGGGTCATTACCTCTAACATCAAGGTAATATTTTGTACCTTGATTTACAAAATTTTTATTGTAGCTAACCTTTTCTACATTATTAACAAATGAATATACCAAAGGATTTAGTGAAGATTTCTTAATATTCTCAATAATAAAATCTCTGTCAACTTTATTAAAGTAATTTGAATTAACTATTTTTCCTGTATCTTTCATCATTGTGAAAGTGCCGTTATACACAACTACAGGTAATTTTAGGTTCAAGCCCTCAATTTTATCACTTGCAGAAACTAAACTTCTTGCAGTAGCAACTGTAAAATTCATTCCTTTATCAATAAGTGAATTAATTATATTTTTGCTATTCTCACTAATCTTAACATCACTGTTCAGTAATGTACCGTCAAGGTCAGAAACATAAAGTGTATTCATTTATTCCTCCCAAAACAGTTCATCCAAAGTTTTATTAAGTGCTTTACAAATTGCAATGCAAAGTTTGATTGTAGGGTTGTAGTCACCTTTTTCTATCGCATTTATAGTTTGTCGTGATACACCAACAAGTTCAGCAAGTTTAGCCTGAGAAATATCCATACCTGCCCTAGCAGATTTTAATTTTAAATTTTTCATTCTTCAATCTCTCTCTTTTCTGCTTTTTTGTCAATGATGATTTTGATAACTGCAATTACTGAAACTATTAGAAATGTAACACCACAAACTAGGTTCATAAAAAATGTTTCATCATCACCTTTAGTGATTATATTTCCAAAAAAACAAGCAAAGTTAATTGCACTTACAACCAGAAAAACAATAATATACCTTGAAAGATTACCGGACAATGAAACATAAGCATCCTTAATAATTGAATAACCGGCAAACACAACAACACCTAAGCAAATACCAACAAAGTTCATTGACATTGTGTCAAGCCAATCACCAAACAATTTGCAAAACAGACCGTTAGCAATATAGTAAGCGATAACTGTAAAGAAAGAATACTTATATGCTACACCTTGAATAGCCTTTTGTCTTTCATCGTAATTGTTAGTAGGCTTACCCTTTTTCTTTCTATATAAATGTGCAAAAAGACGAACAAGGAAAACCAATACAAAACCTGCAACCATACCCAATGCAAAAGAAAGTTTCTCTGTATTAATCATAATAAAACCTCCAATAAAAATTTATTTTTATCTCTTGACTATATATTACTACCTAGATTACATTATGTCAAGTATATTTTACATTTATTTTGAAATATTTTACTTTATGTTAAATCAGCTTTTCTAATATATATTTTTAGGCAATAAAAAAGTCACACCGAAAACAGTGTGACTTTAAAATCTAATTTACTTTTTCAGTACAACCTTATTTGTCTTTTTCTTAGGTTTCGTAATAGCAATAAACTTATACCTTACAACATCATAGGCTCTGCCAAGGTTAAATTTCTTTGAAAGAAATAAACCAATTTCAGCCACAATAATGCCACCGATAATATCAACAAACACATGTTGCTTTACAAATACAGTTGACATACAAATTAATATAGCAAGAACAAACCACACCTTGCTATACATAGGGTGAACCTTTTTACACCTTAAAGCACCTCTAAAGCAAATCCAGCTTTCCATACAATGGATAGATGGGAAAAGATTATTAGGTTGGTCTAATGAATAAACAGCATTAGTCAACCAGTTAAGAACACCTCCGGAAGGAACATTTGCTCTTGTCATAGTGGTTGGGATAATAACAAAACAAAATAGGCAAATGGTTTTGCACACAAATTCAGCAGCAAAAAGCTCATTGCAAAGACTTCTACTTTCTTTAGCAAACACCAAGAATCCTATAATCCACAACACATAAGAAAGAATATATATCACTACAAAAGAGGATACAAAAGGAATGTAGCTATCTAATTTTATTGAAAAATCATAATGTGGCATTTTATTAGTAAAGAACCTTGTCATATTGTAAACAAGTGTGTTCCAAACAATACAAACCACAATAGGCAAATACGCATATCTTGGAATTAACTGTCTTTTCATATCAAACATATTAGCACAACCACATTTCAAAATCAAGATTTAATCCGGGTTTTATATACCTTTTACAAAAAATGTACATAAATTAACATACATATTTTATGAATAAGTCCATTTGTTTATTCATATATTTTGGTAAATATATAGAAATTGTAGAATTTGTCGAATTTCGTTGGTGCATTTCATTGTATTAAAGTGATAAATAGTGTATAATGTATGGGTACAAGGTAGTGCATATATTCGGTGTGCTACCTTTTTTCCGTAGTAATATACAATTAAAAAATGAGGAGCAGAATTATGGAACATTTTATGAACTCACTGCAAACTGTCTTAAACGACATTGACAACGCAGTATGGGGTCCTGTAATGCTGATACTGCTTGTTGGTACAGGTGTTTACCTAACCTTTAGGTTTGGTTTTCTAACTTGGAGAAATCTTTTTCCATCACTAAAAGCACTTTTCAGCAAAGAATCAAGAATCAAAAAAGACGGTGGCAAAGGTGATGTTTCTCCTTTTGCAGCACTTATGACTGCACTTGCATCTACAATCGGTACAGGTAACATTGTCGGTGTTGCTACTGCTATGGTAGCCGGTGGTCCGGGTGCTTTGGTATGGATGTGGATTTCAGCAGCATTTGGTATTACAACAAAGTTTGCTGAATGTGCGTTGTCTATTAAGTACAGAGTTGTTAATGACCGTGGTGAAATGCTTGGTGGCCCTATGTACTCAATCAAGGCAGCATTTCACGACAAGCTACCCGGTAAAATTTTGGCAGTATTATTTGCAATCTTTGCATTACTTGCATCATTCGGTATCGGTAACTTAACACAAGCTAACTCAATCTCCGATGCAGTTAACTCAACCTTTACTATTCCTACATGGGTAACAGGTCTAATCCTTACAGTTATGGTACTGATTATTGTTTTAGGTGGTATTCAGAGTATTTCAAAGGTTTCTTCAGTACTTGTTCCTGCAATGGCTGTCTTTTACATTATTGCAGGTCTTGTAGTTATTTTCGGTAACATTTCAGGTATTCCTGAAGGTCTAAAAAACATTTTTGTTATGGCTTTTTCCGGTAAATCAGTTGCCGGTGGTATAGCCGGTACACTTACTGCAACAATGTTGAACTCAATGCGTTATGGTGTTGGCAGAGGTGTATTTAGTAATGAAGCCGGTATGGGTTCTGCTGCTATTGCTGCAGCTGCTGCACATACTGACAACCACATTCGTCAAGGCTACATCAATATGTGTGGTACATTTCTAGACACAATTGTTGTTTGTACAATTACAGGTTTAGCTATTGCATCATCCGGTGTACTTGGTACAACTAATGCAGCTATGGATGGCACATATGTTATTGATAACAACAAAATCACTATTGCATCTCACAATATTGGTTCTGACTCCTCATACAAAGATACAATTTATGAGTATGCATTAACTGATGATGGTTTCTCATTAACTGATGATAGTGGTAATGTTACAAACTACACACCTTGTACTAAAGAAAAAATTGCTACAAATCAGGAAACTGACTTTGACAAAAAGATGGATGGTGTAGAAGCTAAGGCTACCGAAACAACTTTACAGGGTACATGGCAAGATGAAAGTGGTAACAATGTAAAGTTCAGTACTGATGGACAGTACGAATCACTTACACTAACAACCGGTGCTAAACTAACAATTGAAGCATTTAGAAGTGTACTTGGTGATGTTGGTGCTTACCTAGTAACTATTGGACTTATCCTCTTTGCTTTCTCTACTATTCTTGGTTGGGAATATAACGGTGAAAAGGCACTTGAATTCCTTGCTAAAAAGCCACTTGTATGTTACATATACAGAATTATATTCTCACTTGTTGTTTACTTTGGTGCAGTAATTTCTCTTGATATTGTATGGTCATTCTCAGATATTGCAAACGCACTTATGATTGTTCCTAATGTTATTGCCGTATTAATCTTAAGCAATAAACTTGCAAAAGAAACTAAGAAATTCCAGCCAATTTGGAAAGAAGAAAGAGGAAAAGCTAAGAATAATAAGTAATATTTGATTTAATAGTGGTAATATACAATAGCATATATAAACAATAGATAATATTTAACTTTATTTACTGTTACTAAAAATAATATATATAAACTTAAAGGAGTGGTTAATCAAACCACTCCTTTCCTTTTCCCTATTCTCGTTTTTATTGTAATTTATAATAAAGATAGTAAACTATATCTATAAATTTGGGTTTGTGGGGATGTTTAAATATGAAAAGTGTAAACTATGTCCTTGTA
>ERZ836441.601-NODE-601-length-41051-cov-12.045029_pt1 | contig 41051 bp, 33 predicted proteins | sample MGYA00519686_ERZ836441 | MGnify/ENA primary metagenome ERZ836441 (study PRJEB31850, sample SAMEA3708800) | human gut metagenome | biome: human gut; feature: human-associated habitat; material: faeces | place: China | collected 2014 ...
CCGGTGACACTTCGGGTATGAACCGAATGCTCTAGCCAACTGAGCTATACCGCCATATTTATTTTGTGCACTTGAACAGTGCTTTATTATTATAGCCAATCGACCGCGATTTGTCAACAATTATTTCGCAAAAATTCAAAAATTTCTGAAATATCTCCTTCTATGGCATAAAAAAGACGCTGTAACAGAAAAAACGTTACAGCGTCTTGCGTAAATTATTCCCGATACTTCTCCATCATTTCCTTGAACAGAACAGCCGGAGAGGGCGGCGTGTAGGTAATGGCGTTGGCACCCGCCGCAATGGTGGCGGAAATGCTCTCGCCGGTCTTGCCGCCGCTGGCGATGATGGGCACATCCGGGAACTGCTCCCGGATCTTTGCCACCACCCGGGGCGTGTCGGTGCTGCAGGCCACATTCAGGATGGATGCCCCGGAATCAATGCGGCTCCGGATGTTGGTGTCCTCTTTTGTCACCGTGATGATGACCGGGATGTCCACCACCCGCGAGACCGCCAGCAGGTTCAGGTCAGAGATGGGGGAATTGAGCACCACGCCCATGGCACCCTGGCTCTCCACATCGCGGGCAAGGTTCAGGGTGCGCACGCCGTGGGTGGTGCCGCCGCCCACACCGCAGAACACCGGGATGTAGGATGCCTTGATGATGGCATCGCTGATGGCCTGCTGGGGCGTGAAAGGATAGACCGCGAACACCGCGTCCGCGTCGCAGTTGCGGATGATGGCAAGGTCGGTGGTGAATACAAAGCTTTTCAGCCGCCGCCCGTTGATGACGATGCCGCTGGCGGCATATACCTCCTGGGGCATTTTCAGGATGTTGTGGCGCAGGCGGCTCTCTACGTTGGGGGAGATTTTCTTTTCAGCTGCCATGGGCAAGTCCTCCGTTTCTCAATTGTTTCAAATAGGAACTATATTATAGGAAAACAGGGGAGTTTATGCAAGAAACATCCTGTGAACAGTCTGCAAATAAAAATCGACCCTCTCCGTCCGTGCTTCACAGCACCGGAGAGGGTCGTTCCTTTAATGTGTTCTAACGTATTCTAAAATATCCTCAGGCACGCCGGCCAGTGCATCGGCTCCGGCAGCAGTCAGCTCTGCGCGGCCCCGGAAGCCCCACAGCGCCCCCATGGCAGGCAGACCGGCATTGTGTCCGGTCAGGATATCTACATCGCTGTCGCCCACAAACAGGGTGCTGGCAGGGTCTGCATGCAGGTCCTGCATCAGGCTGTAAACACCGGTGGGGTCGGGCTTGGTGGGCACGCCCGGGCGGCTGCCCCGCACCAGAACAAACCGACCTGCCCCGAAATAATGCTCGATGATCTTGCCGCACAGCGGGTCAGCCTTGTTGGAGAACACCGCGCACTGCACACCCGCGGTGTTCAGCGCGTCAATGAGGGCAGCAATGCCCGGGTAAGGCGCGGTCTTGTCCTCCTTGTGGGCATCGTACCGGGCGGTAAACTCCGCCAGCGTAGCGGCCAGCTGCTCCGGTGTGCGGGCATCGGCGGGCGAAAACCGCTCCACGAGCTTCGGGATGCCGTTGCCCACCATGTGCTTGAACTGCTCCACCGTAAACTCCGGCCACCCATGCTGTGCGCACACCCAGTTGCCTGCATCAGCCAGGTCGTCGATGGTGTTCAGCAAAGTGCCGTCCAAATCAAATAATACTGTATGAATCATAACAATTTTACTTCCCCTAAAAACAATAACGTTATCTTTATGCCAAGGGCTCCCCCTATTGGGAGAGCTGTCGCCGATCGGCGGCTGAGAGATTTAATTCGTTTCCATAAATCTGAAAAATTTCTCCGCATCCCGCAGCGGCACGCTCCTCACCTTGAGTTTTACCCAGCCGGGAAAGGTCAGGGTCAGGTTGGTGCGGCCAACGCTGGCAGCCCAGGGGCTTTGTGCTGCGGTCAGGCAGACATCCGGGTGAAACACACAGATGCAGTGCAGGTAGAGCCCCTGCTGCCGCCGCAGGGTCATGCGGCCCTCCCGCAGCCAGAGGCCCTCCCGCCGGTAGCCAGCTGCGGCCCCGGCCAGCAGTGCCCCAAAGAAGAAGGTGGGGATGAGCAGGGTCACGGTCAGCTGGGGCAGCACTGTGGCCGAGACCAGCGTCAGCAGCAGGCAGAGGGCAAAGGGAATGCCTGCCGGTGCAAAAAAGATGAGACTGCGCTGCTCGGTGCGGGCCAGCAGGTCGGGCGGCATCCGGAACTCCGGCAGCAGCTCCCGGAACAATGCTTCCTCGCCGCTGCGGCAGACGAACAGCGGCAGCTCGGGAGAGCAGCCACCCGCCGTTACAAAGACCGGCCAGCGTTTCATCAGCCGGGCGGCGGGGGAGATGCGGACATCTGTAAAGCTGATCTCGCTTGTCCGCACCCGGCACTCGAAGTGTTCCAGCCAGCCGCCCCGGCTGCCGATCTGGTCGGCTGTGTGCCAGACGGTGTAGTGCACGGTCTGGGCAAAGCTGCGCATCAGGCTGGCCCCCAGCAGAAAGCCTGCGGCCGCCAGCAGCCACGCCGCGCCTGCGGGGAGCCACCGCGCCGCGAATCGGGCCAGAAAGCTCACCTGGATCTGGGCAAAAACGGCAGGGTTCCAGTCCGGAACATCCCGGGTCTGGCGCACGGCCAGCACGAACAGGGCCAGCGTGGAGAGGCCGTTGGCCCCCAGAAAACCCAGCGCCGCCCGCTCCCCTCCGGCGGGCCGGTGCAGGGTAGGCTTTACCAGAGGCATCAGCTGGTCTGCCACCGCCTCGGCATCGGCTTTGGGCAGGCAGACCGAAAGGGTGTGCTTTTGCGCCGCGCCCACCGGGTAAAGGGTCAGGCGGCTTGCCCCGGCCATCCGGTAGAGCAGGGGCCGGTCGATGGTCAATGCAGCCAGCATCTCGCCCCGCAGGGCACGATCCAGCCGGATGCCCAGCCGCCAGTGCAGATGAAAGACTCCGGTGTCGTCCAGGCTCCAGCTGCTCACATGCAGGATGCCCCAGCTCACGGCGCAGAGCAGAAGGAACAGCAGTGCATCCTGCCGCAGAGCCGTGTGCAGGGCTGTCCAGTTCCGCTCAAACAGCACCTGGACCAGCGGCAGCAGATAGACCACCAGCGTCTTGCGCAGAAACCGCAGGACGGTAAAGGGGTGCAGGCGGCGTTCGTTCATCGGATCTCCTCCGCAAGGACATGGGTGAGGGCAGCGGCCTGCTCTGCCGGGACCGCCGGTAAAATAAGCCGCGTGCCCGGTGCCATGATGATGACCACCGATACCCCTGCCAGCCGGAGCAGCGGCGTGCGCAGCCGGAACAGCCCTGTTACGGCCCTGCGGCGGACCGCCCGCCGCAGCGGGAAGACGATGCCGGAGTACACCGTCAGGGTCTCCGCGCCCAGCGCGGCGGCATAGCTGCAGGCACGCTGGTACACCACCGCCACCAGTGCGGCCCAGAGCAGGCAGAACACCACCCCGGCGGGCAGGCTCTGCCAGAACACAAAGGGAGCCGCCAACAGGCCCGGGATGGCGGCCCAGCAGCAGAGCACAGCCCGGCCCCGGGGCGGGATGATGAGCGCCGTGCGGCGCAGCTCCCGCTCCGTCACTTGCTGTTCAGCTCCCAGGCATCGGTCAGCAGGTGCAGGGTATCGTCCTGCGTCAGCACCAGGATGCGGTCCCAGGGCAGCAGAACGGTGTTGCCGTGGGGGATGATGAACTCGGTGTCGCGGGTGATGCTGACCAGAATGGCATCACCGGGAATGGGCACATCCATGATGGCCTTGCCCGCAAACTTGAAGTTCTCGGGCAGCAGGATCTCGTTCAGGCTGGCCGTGCCGCCGCCCAGGCTGAGCAGCTGGCGGATGGTATCCGTCTCAATCTCCCGTTCCAGAATGTGGCTCAGGTTGTCGGTGCCGCAGACCACGGTGTCCACGCCTAAGGTGTGCAGCAGCTCCCGGTTCTTGGGGTTGGAGGCCCGGGCCACGGTGCGGTCCACGCCGAACTCCCGCTTGGCGATCTGGCAGGCCACGAGGTTGTCCTCGTCCGAGCCGGTCACGGCCACAAAGGCGTTGCAGCTGCCAACATCGGCGGTGCGCAGGGTGTCCACGCTGATGGAATCGCCGCAGATCACGGGGATGTCCAGCGAATCTGCCAGCATCCGGCACTGGGCCTCGATGGGTTCAATGATGACCACCGAATGGTGGTTCGTCAGCAGGCTCTGGGCCAGATACCGCCCAACACGCCCGCCGCCTGCAATACAAACTTTCATATAAAAACCTCATAATACTTAAAGTATATAGAAACTTTGCCTGAACCAGCTCTTGGCTCCCCCTTTGGGGGAGCTGGCAAAGCCGTCAGGCTTTGACTGAGAGGGTGAGCCAGTTTCCATTATTTCGCCAGCGCACGGAACACTGCCTGTTCTGTCAGGATGGTGGGGCAGATCGTGTCCAGCTCGTAGGTCTTGTGGTAGAGCACCTGCAAATGCGGGTCGGAGACGCGGCAGATGACCTTTTCGCGCCGGAAGATGTTCTTTGCGATCTGTGCAGCCATCAGGTTCACGGAGTCATCCTCGCTCACGGCGGCCACAGCGTCGCAGTTCTCCACGCCGCCCTGCTTGAGGATGTCGGGATCGGTGGGGTCGCCCACAAGGGCCGTGCCGCCAAAGGAGTAATCATCAAAGCTGTCCAGCCGCTTGAGCTGCTCGGGGTCCTTTTCGATCAGGGAAATATCATGGCCGATGCGTTCCAGATCCCGCACCAGTGCCGCGCCCACCTGGTCGCAGCCGATCACCAGAATATTCATGGATGTCACCTCATTGTTCAAAATCTGTTGTTGTCTGGCCCGGCAGTCCGTGTCAGAAGGAAACACAGGGAAAAACGTTGTGTCCAGTATAGCATATTTCCGGCGGCAGATAAATACAGAAAAAGCAGACAGTGCTCCTGTATAAAATTTGTGATTTTTCGTGCGCAGGCTCTCAGAATATGATATACTGGAGAGCGAACCCAATCTGAATGTGTGCAGAGCGCCTGTGCCGCTTTGCAGGGAGGAGAACCCATGTTTCTTGAAATACTGAAAGCCATCCTGATGGGCATTGTGGAGGGCATCACCGAGTGGCTGCCCATCTCGTCCACCGGCCACATGATCCTGGTGGAGCAGGTGGTCAAGTTCAACGCCAGCGAGGAATTCATGTCCATGTTCCGCGTGGTCATCCAGCTGGGTGCCATTCTGGCTGTGGTGGTGCTGTTCTGGAATAAGCTCTGGCCCTTCGGCCTGCGCCATGGCCGCGTCTGCTCCAAACCTGCCGTCTGGCAGCTCTGGTTCAAGGTGGTGGCCGCCACCATCCCGGTGCTCATCATCAGCCCGCTGGACGACTGGTTTGAGACCCGCTTCTACAATTACATCACGGTCGCCGCCATGCTGATCCTGTACGGTGTCCTCTTCATCCTTGTGGAGAACCGCCGCACCGCCCCGCATGTCAACCGGCTGGAACAGATCACCTACCGCGAAGCCTTCATCGTTGGCGTGTGGCAGATGCTGGCCATCATCCCCGGCACCTCCCGCTCCGGTGCCACCATCGTGGGCGGCCTGCTGCTGGGTCTGTCCCGTGCCTGCGTGGCCGAGTTCACCTTCTTCCTCGCCATCCCCGTTATGGCGGGCGCGTCCCTGCTCAAGGTGGTCAAGTTCGTCCTCTCCGGCGCTGCGATGACCGGCACCGAGATCGCTGTCCTCGTGGTGGGCTGCGTGGTCGCCTTTGTGGTCAGCCTTGCCGCCATCCGCTTCCTGATGGATTACGTCAAGCGCCATAACTTCAAGTTCTTCGGCCTCTACCGCATCGTGCTGGGCCTGATCGTCCTGGCCGTGGCCGCCATCACGGCCATTGCGTAAATCGCTCCCGAACCCCCAGCCGCCCGTCCGGGCGGCTTTTTTGCGCCCTGGGGCAATTGCACCGGCCCCGGCCTTGTGCTATACTGGAGCCATAAAGAGAGAACCCGGCGGCGGGAAGGTGCCGCGCCTGAAATTGTCAAAAACGGAGGAGATCCCTATGGAAGCATCGACTGTATATTACACCGACTTCCGGTGTCCTGTGGGCACCAGCCTGACCGAAAAGCTGCGCCGCCTGTGCATTGCGGCGGGCATCAAGAGCATTGATATGGACGGCAAGTTCGTGGCCATCAAGATGCACTTTGGTGAGCTGGGCAACCTGGCTTTCCTGCGCCCGAACTACGCCAAGGTGGTGGCAGACCTGTGCAAGGAGCAGGGGGGCCAGCCCTTCCTGACCGACTGCAACACGCTGTACCCGGGCAGCCGTAAGAACGCGCTGGAGCACCTGAGCTGCGCGCAGGAAAACGGCTTCTGGCCCATGACCACCGGCTGCCAGATCATCATTGGCGATGGCCTGCGCGGCACCGATGAGCTTGAGGTGCCCGTGCCCAACGGCGAATACTGCAAGACCGCCAAGATCGGCCGCGCCATTATGGATGCCGACATTTTCATCAGCCTGACCCACTTCAAGGGCCACGAAGCAACCGGCTTCGGCGGAGCCATCAAGAACATTGGTATGGGCTGCGGTTCCCGCGCGGGCAAGATGGAGCAGCACTCCTCCGGTAAGCCCGCCGTGCAGGAGGAGCTCTGCCGCGGCTGCCACCGCTGCGCCAAGGAGTGCGGCTCCGATGCCATCCGCTACAATGAGAACAACAAGGCGGTCATTGATTACGAAAAGTGCAAGGGCTGCGGCCGCTGCATCGGTGCCTGCAACTTCGATGCCATCTATTCCATCGACAGCAGCGCCAACGAGGAGCTGGACCGCAAGATGGCGGAGTACGCCGCCGCCGTCTGTGCAGACCGCCCCTGCTTCCACATCAGCCTGGTGCAGGATATCAGCCCCAACTGTGACTGCCACGGCGAGAACGATGCCCCCATCCTGCCGGATATCGGCATGTTTGCCTCCTTTGACCCCGTGGCGCTGGATCAGGCCTGTGCCGATGCCTGCCTGAACGCACAGCCCCTGCCCAACAGTCAGCTGGGCCAGAACCTTGCAAAGCCCGGCTGGAACTGCCACCACGACAACTTCAAGGATTCCAACCCCAATGTCGAGTGGAAGGCAACGCTGGAGCAGGCCGAAAAGATCGGCATGGGCACCCGCCAGTACACCCTGAAGAAGATCTGAACATAAAAATAAGCCCGACAACGTCGGGCTTATTTTTATGTCTCTTGCATTCAGGGGTAGACAGGACGCTCAATACTCGCTGGAAGCCGGGACCAGTACGTCAATGACATCGGCCAGGGCTTTCCAGTTTTCCTCGGAACAGCCGGGCAGCTCTTTGGCATCCAGACCGGCATCCTCAATGCGGCCGGTCATGCTGTCCTTATCGGTCAGCAGGGTCTCGGCATCGGCCTTGATGAGCGGCCAGGCATCGGCAAAGCTCTGCTGGTCATCGGCGCTCAGGCTGTCGAACCACTGGGTATAGGCATCTTTGATGTCGCTGACCGGCTGGATGCTCATGTTGCAGCCATCGGCCCATTTCAGCAGGGAAGCCGCCGCGATGACGGATTTCAGCGAGCAGCCGGACACGCCGGGGCCCCAGCCAAGGCAGGGGGCAAAGGCATCGTCCGGGTCAGAGAGGGAGAACAGGGAGTTCTCGCCTGCGTCCAGCGGGCCCACCTTGCCGGTGTCGGCGGTCACGGTGGAAGAGGGGATGCTCTCGCTTGCAGAAGCGGAAGAGCTGGAAGCGGCAGTGCTGCCGGAAGAGGTGCTGCAGCCTGCCAGCACGCCGCACAGCAGGGCGGCGCAGACCAGCAGGGAAAGAATACGCTTGCGAATCATAGGAAAGCCTCCTTTTATCGTGTTCCGGCCCATCTGCCGGAGAAACTGCTCTGGTACATTTCTAGTATACTGTTCTGCCGGGCTGTTGTCAATCGGCGTGCGCAGGACGATTTTTCACCCCAGCTGTGCAAACTATACAAACTTTTGTCCTTTTTTTCTCAGTCGGGCGGGATTGACATTTTTTGCGCTGGCGCGTATAATCCGGCCATGGTCAAACTGGGAGAAACGGGTGAAGAACCGGGAAAAGGGGGAGAAACGGATGCAGAAATTTCTGCGGCGGCTGGAACGCTTTTCACAGTCGCTGCTGTCGCCGCTGTCTTATCTTTCGGCGGCGGGCCTGCTGCTGGTGCTGGGGGCGCTGCTCACCAGCAAGCCCTTGTGTCAGGCGCTGCCGGTGCTGCAGTGGGCTCCGCTGCAGCTGGTGGGTCAGCTGCTCTATAACGGGATGATGGTGCTCATCAACAACCTCAGCGTCATTCTCTGCGTGGGGGTGGCAGCCGTGCGCGCCAAAACCGAAAAGCAGGATGCCGCCCTGCTGGCGCTGATGGCTTACCTTGTGTTCCTCACAGCCAACCACACCGCGCTGGAAGCGCTGGGACTGCTTGCCCAGCCCAACGGGATGACCGGCCTTGCGGGCACGGGCCAGACCACCATTCTGGGCATTCAGGTGGTGGACACCGGCGTGGCAAGCGGCATCGTGCTGGGCTTTGCGGCGGCGTGGCTTTTCAACCGCACCTGCGAAAAGCAGTTTTATGGCATGATCACCCAGCTCTATTCAGGTCTGCGGTGGTCGTTTTTGTGGCTGTCGGCGCTGGCGGTGGCACTGGGGCTGGGGTTCTGCTTTGTCTGCCCGCCGCTGCAGCGAGCGGTCAGCGCCCTCACGGGCTGGATCGCGGCTTCAGGGAACGCGGGTGTGTTCCTTTACGGCTTTCTGGAACGGCTGCTCATCCCCACCGGCCTGCATCACCTCATCTATATGCCCTTCCAGTTCTCTTCGCTGGGCGGCAGCCTGACTGTGGGTTCTGTGACCTACACAGGCGCTTACGTCGTCTGCATGACCGAGTACACCATGGGCCTGCCCCTCTCAGACGGCATCGTCTGGATGTACACCGGCTTCACCAAGACCTTTGGCTATCTGGGCATTGCAGCGGCCTTCATCTTCACGGCCCGCAGGGAGAATCGTGCCCGTACCGCCGCCGCTATGATCCCGCTGGCGGTCACGGCCTCGGTGGCCTCCATCACCGAACCCATTGATTTTCTGTTCTGCTTCGTTTCGCCCCTGCTCTGGGTGGCCCATGCGGTCATTACAGGCGGCTTTATGGTGCTGCTCCATGTCCTGCATGTCCGGGCCTTTACCTCCAACCTGCTGGGGTCGCTGGTGTTCAACCTGAGCGCCGGGGAGCAGCTGCAGAACCTGCCGCTGCTCTATCTGCTGGGCCTTGCGGAGATCCTGACCTACTTTGCCGTGTTCAGCATCCTCATCAAAGCAAAGGATCTGCCCACCCCGGGCCGGGAAGCAGCCCCTTCCACAGACCAGTCTCCGTACGCCGACCCGCAGGAGGTGTGCCGGTTCATTGCCGCGCTGGGGGGGCCGGAGAACATCGCCCAGCTGGGAAACTGCTTCACCCGCCTCCGGCTCACGGTGCGGGATGCCTCGCTGCTGGATATGGGGGCTCTGCTCTCCCTGCCCCATAAAGGTCTTGTGGTGCAGGGTACCCGGGTCCAGCTGGTCTGCGGCCTGCACGCCGCCCAGCTCCGCCATGCGCTTGAACAGCAGCTTGCCGAGATGGCCCCGGTGTGATTGCATTTTGATAAGAGAAACGGTATAATTGTGGCGAAACCTCTCAGTCGTCTGCGGCGACAGCTCCTCTAACAGGGGAGCCAAGAAAGGCCCCTGCCTCTCCTATTAGGCAACAACAACAACCGCCGCCAGTGGCGGATGAAGGGAGTTGTTGTTGGGGCAGCGGCCAACAAGGCACAAGTGCAATACTTTGCACGAAGTGAATGTTGGGAGCCGCAACCCGGACAAGTGGCATTGCGAAGCAATGACGGAGAGGTTTAGCAGCGGATAACCTGAAAATAAAGGAGAACATAAAATGCAGAATAACACCTTTTCCGTCGAAGGTCTCTTCGATTTCCTGAACGCCGGTGTCAGCGCCTTCCACTCCACGGCTGCGGCTGTGAAGATCCTGGAGGAAAACGGCTATCAGAACTGCCCCGAGAGCGCAGCTTGGGAGCTGGTGCCCGGCGGCAGATATTACACCACCCGCAACGGCTCTGCCGTGCTGGCATGGCGGATGCCCAAGGGTGAGCTGACCGGCTGGCATGTCACCGCCAGCCACAGCGATTCGCCCACCTGGCGCATCAAGCAGCTGGACGGCGGCAAGGACACTGTCTTTGCCAAGGCAGAGACCGAGGGCTACGGCGGCATGATCATGCCCACCTGGCTGGACCGTCCCCTGAGCGTGGCGGGCCGCATTCTGGTCCGCACGGAGAACGGCATCCGGAGCCTGCTGGTCCACCCCGACCGGGCGCTGGCTGTCATCCCCAACCTCTGCATCCACTTCAGCCATGACCTGAACAATGGCATGAAGTACAACCCTCAGGTGGATCTGCAGCCCATCTTTGGTGAGGCAGGCTCCACCCTGCGGGACGCTCTGGCTGAGGAAGCCGGGGTCAAGGCTGAGGACATCGTGGACGCTGACCTGGTGCTCTGCACCCGGGAAAAGGCCGAGCGTGTGGGCCTGAAGGGCAAATACTTCATGTCCGGCCGCATCGATGACCTGGAATGCGCCTACACCACCCTGTGGGGCTTCCTGCAGGGCCGCGGCGAGGAGGAAGGCCGGGGCGATATGTGGGTCATGTTCGACAACGAGGAGGTGGGCTCCTCCAGCCGGCAGGGCGCACAGGGCACCCTGATGGCCAATGTGCTGGCCCGCATTGAGGAAAAGCTGGGGGTCACCCGGGAGCAGAGCATCCGTGCCTGCACCAACAGCCTGCTGTTGAGCGCCGACAATGGCCACGCCACCCACCCCAACCACCCCGAAAAGAGCGATCCCGCCAACGTGGCGGTCATGGGCGGCGGTGTGCTGCTGAAGTACAATGCCCGCCAGACCTACACCACCAGCGGCTTTACCGGCGCTGCCTTTGCCGAGATCTGCAAAAAGGCCGGTGTGCCGGTGCAGGTGGCCGCAAACCGCGCGGATGTTCCCGGCGGCTCCACGCTGGGCAACCTGCTGGGCCACCAGATCCTGATCCCCATGGTGGATATCGGTCTGGCACAGCTGGCCATGCATTCCGCAATGGAGACCGCCAGCTGCAAGGATGCCGAGTACATGGCAAAGGCCGTGGCCGAGTTCTATAACACGCCCATCTCCCAGCCCGTGGACGGCGAGTGGAAGCTGGGCCTGTGAGCGCTGTGACCGGGCGCTTTGCCCCCAGCCCCAGCGGGCGGCTGCATCTGGGCAATCTGGCCTGCAGCCTGCTGGCCTGGCTCAGCGCCAGAAGTCAGGGCGGGCGCATCGTTCTGCGCATTGAGGATCTGGATGCCGAGCGCTGCCCCCGCAAATATGCCGACGCGCTGGAAGAGGATCTGGAATGGCTGGGCCTTGTCTGGGACGAGGGCGGCAGCAGCGGCGGCCCCAACGGCCCCTATTACCAGAGCGAGTGCGCCGACATTTACACCGAGAGCTATAACAAACTGGAAGCACAGGGCCTTGTTTACCCCTGTTTCTGCTCCCGTGCCCAGCTCCATGCCGCCAGCGCACCCCACACCTCCGACGGCAATGTGATCTATCCCGGCACCTGCCGGGGGCTGACGGCGGAGCAGATCGCCGAAAAGCGCAAAAAGAAAGCCCCGGCCTATCGTCTCATGGTGCCCGATGAGGACATCACCTTCACCGATGGCTGTATGGGCCCCCACACCGAGAACCTGCTCCGGGACTGCGGGGATTTCTACCTCCGCCGCGCCGATGGCGTGTTTGCCTACCAGCTGGCTGTGGTGGTGGACGATGCCCGCATGGGCGTGACGGAGGTGGTGCGGGGCGCAGACCTGCTCTCTTCGACCGCGCGGCAGCTTTATCTTTACCGTCTGCTGGGCCTGAAAGCGCCGCAGTTCGCCCATTGTCCGCTCCTGCTGGCCCCGGATGGCCGCCGCCTGTCCAAACGGGACGGGGACCAGAGCCTGGAAAATCTCCGGGCAAAGTATACGGCGGAAGAGATCGTGGGCAGGCTTGCCTTTGCCTATGGTCTCCAACCTGAACCGGCCCCCCGCACCCCGGAAAGCCTGATCCCAGACTTTTCCTGGGACAAGGTGCCAAAGCAGGATATCTGCCTGCCGGAAAATCTGTTTTAAGCAAACCCACGATCTTTGCCATGCCCGTGCAAAGATCGTGGGTTTTTCTTTACAAAAAAACAACTTATGGTAAAATATAACTAGAGACTTTGCCGAAACAGAAAGGAGCCTGTTATGCGTAAAATGTTAAAAGCGTCGAGTTTGTTGATCTGTGCAATGCTTTTGTTCAGCGCATGTGCAAGCTCTTTGAATCTGAGACCGGGTCCTTTCCGTTCGGAAATGCAGGATGTTTTCGTTCAGCAGACGACACTTGCGGTTCCGGCCAGTCACGCCGAGCATGGGGAGGATTATGTTATTGAGTGGCAGGACCCTGTGATGGAAAAGCACGTCCGGAAATGGCTTGACCGCCCGAAGGGAGATATCTATCACAGCGATGTCTGGGATTATCAGCGAGTCTCGATAAATTCCGGAACCGGCGTAGGGGATCTCCTCGTCAAAGATGCACCGGATGGGGTGGACATTGGAAGAAACGTCAACAGCAATGAGCAGCTGGCAGCCTGCGCAGTCAGCGTAGAGGGAACGTATGATCCGGTGACCTCTCTGGCAGATCTGCGGCATTTTGACAGCTTGCAGGTATTGTCGGTCAATAATAGAAGGGGAGCCCCACCCATTACAGATCTGACAGGTCTGGAAGAATGCAAAAATCTGATGCTTTTGAGTGTGCCCAGTGTGGAGAGCAGCGCATTCCCGACCTTTGCAAAGCTGGATTCCGTGGTAGAGCTGAAGTATGGCAGTGACGGGATCCGGGCGGATTCCAATGTCTCCGACCTTTCGGCGCTGGCGCAGATGAAGTCGCTGAAGATGCTGTGGATCACCGGCAGTGAGGTCGATCTGACCCAGCTGGCCGGAGCTGACTTGCGGGTCCTGAGACTGGACGTGACCCGGATCGGTTCGCTGGAACCGCTGAAGCAGATGGAAAATCTGAGCTTTCTGCAGCTGTGCCAAGGGCCGGAGATCGACAGCTTTGCCCCGCTGGCGGAGAGCAGTGTGCAGTATCTGAGTATGTCTCTCTCTCAGGGTGCACAGGAAGCCTACAAGGACATGGATTATACTCCCCTGACCCAGATGCCGCAGCTGATCTGGCTGGATCTGACCAACAACATCACGTTTGATACGGAAACCTGCAAAAAACTGCTGGCAAACGATACGGCCCTGAAATATCTGAAAATTTCCTATACATCAGCGGCCAAAGATGCCGAGGGGCTGGATACAGCGCACCTGAAAGAGTTCACTGCCCCGGCTCCGTAATGCCCCAAAATGCAAAACACCCATGCCAGCGCCGGCATGGGTGTTTTTCCGTACAGATTCACAGCCGCTGCAAGGCTCTTGCGTCGCTGTGTTCCAGTGCGGTCATGGCCGTATCCAGAACCATGGCCAGCAGGATGCCCAGCAATACATCAATGCAGCTGTGCTGCTTGAGCAGGACCGTGGACGCAATGATGGAAACGCAGAGCACGGCGGAAGCGGGCCGCATCCAGCGGCGGCCCGGCGTTTCAAAGATGCGGCTGCGGTAATAGGCCATCATCAGGGTGACGGAGTTGAACACATGGATGGAGGGGCAGACATTGAGGGGCGTGTCGGTGGCATAGAGCATCCGCACGGCCTGAGCAAAGAGGTCGCTGCCGTACACCCGGTAGGGCCGCAGGTCCAGCCCGGTGGGCAGGATGACATAGCAGGCCAGCGCAATGGTCATGCCCGCAAACAGGGGCAGGCAGAGCCGCCAGAAGTCGGCCCGGGGCGCTTTCCACAGCAGGTAGAACAGGGTGAACGGGATCCACAAAAACCACGCAAAGTAGGGCACGATGGCATATTTGCAAAAGGGAATCAGGTCGTCCAGATGGCAGTGCACCAGAACATCGGGCACGGCAATATGGACTTCGAGCCAATGGAACGCCGAAAGGTAAAACAGGAGATAAAACGCCATGAACGAAACGGGATGGCGGGAAAACCAGTTGCGCATGGAACACACTTCCTTTTCTGGAATGGGGGCCGCAGCCCCGCCTAAAGTTCTTTGCAGCGTATGATTATACCGCGCAAAGACGAAGAAAACAAGACAAAAAGCTGACAAAATCGTGAACACATCCGCGCGGAATTTGGTATGCTTTGGGGAAGCGGATGCAGGGGAGAGAAGCTTCTGCCTATTGATACGAGACAGGATGCGGGTTTCCTGCACAAAAAAGGCCCTCCCCGCCAAAACTGCAATGGCGGAGAGGGCCGGATATACAGAAACTCAGATCACCTTTTGTTCCATCCACCTGCCGCGGACAAAGCGGACGCAGAAGAACAGCGAGCGCATGGCCCAATCCAGGAACATGCCAAGCCAGATGAACAGCAGGCCGCAGTGGAACTTGAGCACCATCAGGTAGCAGAAGGCCACCCGGAACACCCACATGGAGATGACGCTGACCGTCATGGTAAAGGCGGCATCTCCGGCGGCGCGCAGGATGTTGGGCAGGGTGAAGCTGGAGGGCCACAGGATCAGCGACACTACGTTGAACCAGACCATCAGCTCCAGTGCCATGCCGTAGGCCTCCGGCGAGAGGTTGAACCAGGAGAGCGCCAGCTTGTTCAGGAAGAACAGGCCGGAAAGGTTCATCACCCAGTCCCCGGCGTAGGCGGTCAGGAGCAACAGGCGGGAATAGCGCTTGGCCTGCACCTTTTCCCCGGCACCCAGACACTGGCCCACAACGGTCAGCGCGCCGATGCCCACGGCGGAGGCGGGCACATTCAGGAAGCTGGAGATGTTGCCCGCCACGGCGTTTGCGGCAATGGCGGCGGTGCCCAGCGTGCTGGTCAGGCTGGAGACCGACAGCTTGCCGATCTGGAACATGCCGTTCTCGATGCCGGCGGGAATGCCGACTTTCAGGATGCGCTTGATGAGGTCGAGATCTGGCTTCAGGTCGGTGAGGTGGTCGATGCGCAGCGCACATTCCGGCTTCTGCAGCAGGAACATCACGGTGAAGCAGGCGATCATCCGGCTCACGAGGCTGGCGGTGGCCGCACCCATCACGCCCATGCCAAACCTGTAGATCAGGATGGCGTTGCCGCCAATGTTCACCACGTTCATCACCAGGCTGGAAAGCATACTGATCTTGCTGTTGCCCTGGGCGCGGAACAGAGCCGCACCGGCGTTGTACACGCCGATAAAGGGATAGCTCAGGGCCGAGAGCAGAAAATAGGTCTCGGCGTAGCGCATCACATCCGCGTCAATGGAGCCGAAGATGCCCCGCAGGATGGCGTGCCGTCCCACCGCCACGATGACGGCGGTGACCACGCTGAGCGAGATCATAATGAACATGATCTGGGCGGCGCTGGCCTTGGCCCGTTTGGGCTCCCGGTGGCCGATGTACTGGCTGGCGACCACCGCGCCGCCGGTGGCCAGTGCGCTGAGCAGCTGGATCATCAGCACATTGAAGGAGTCCACCAGGCTCACGCCCGAAACGGCGGCTTCGCCCACCGAGGAGACCATCAGGGTGTCCGCCAGACCGATGGAGATGCTGAGGGCCTGCTCTGCCACCAGCGGCAGGAAAAGTGAGATGAGCTGTTGACGGTTGAACAGCGGTCTTGATGTGGTCGATGCGTCTGTCATGGTGTCCTCCCTTGGCGCGTGGATTCAAACACACCCATGATAGCGCGGAATGACGTGAAAATCAAGATGTTGTATCCAACAAATCAAAAAATCAGGCAAACTCTTTGCTGGGGGTCAGGCTGGTGCCGTAATAAACAATGTAGTCGTAGGGGATCTGGGGGTTGTATGCGGCCAGATTGCCGTACTTGGCCAGAGAATGTCGTTCCGCAGGTTCTCCGGGGTGTAGGGCTGCCCGGCGGAAAGGGTGTCGGCGCAGACAGCGTTCCACATGCTCTCGGTAAAGGCGGCGCAGTTGAAGTAGGCCGACCAGTGGTCAGATTTGGCAAGGTTGCGGTTGACCACGTCCAGCTGGCCCTGATCCAGCGAGGTCTGGACAGCGTAGATGTTCTGGTAGTAGGAATCGGCCAGATAGCGCTTGTAGTAGCCCTCCAGATTGTACCAGATGCCGGTGTGCTCCCAGCGGTTGCCGCGGGGGCTGAAGGTCATCTCGGTGTTGGGCGCGATCCGCAGGCCGCCCACCTCGATGTCGTGGTCAGAGACGTTCCGCACCGAGAGGAAGGAGTGGCCGCTGGAATTGATGGAGGCATCGCCCCGGTCCTCGGCCCGGGCGTAGATGCGCAGCAGGGCCACGGCACTCTCGGCGGGTTTTGCACCGTAGGCCTGCACGGCAGATTTATGGTCGGCCTGCTCAAAATCGTAGGGGCCGCCGGTGCTGGTGGTGAAACCGACGATGTTGCGGATCTGATCCTCAAGGGGGCTTACATCGGTGATGACTCGTTGGTCCTGGGGGGCGGGCGTGGCGGCGGGAGCCTCGGCCAGTGCGGCGGTGCTGCCGAACACGCACAGAGCCAGTGTCAGGCAGAGGGAAAGGGCGCGGAACTGCTTTTTCATGGGGGAACCTCCAAAGAGAAAAAATTTCAGGGTAAGGATAGACGATTTTTGAGACGCTGTCAAGAAAAAGATGTCTGCCGCCTTTACCCCCGGTGCCGGATGTGTTAAAATGTAGCTGGCAGCCGTGCCCGGTGTTTTGGGGCATGGGGCCGATCGGAAGGTAAATGAATCTGACCCAGAGAGGGGAACAACCTATGCCAAAAGAAGCACACAAGGTCGTGGTCATCGGGCACCGCAACCCCGATACCGATTCCATCTGCTCCGCCATTGCCTATGCGGAGCTCAAAAACCGCACCAGCACGCTGGTCTGCGAGCCGCGCCGTGCCGGTAAAATGAATCAGGAGACCGAGTTCGTCCTGAAAAAATTCGGTGTCACGCCGCCCCGGATGTGCACCGACGTGAACCCCAAGATCCGGGACGTGGATTACCGCGAGATGCCGGGCATCCCGGGCTCCACCAGCCTGCGCCGCGCGTGGAAGATCATGCGCGACCAGCAGATCGACACCCTGTCCATCACCAGCGCGGACAACGAGCTGGAGGGCATCATCACCGTGAAGGATCTTGCCACCGCCAACATGGATGTGTTCGATACCGCAGTGCTGGCCAAGAGCCGTACCTCTTATAAGAACATCCTTGAAACGCTGAACGGCACCATGGTGGTGGGCAATGCCGACGCGGTCTGCACCACCGGCCACATCAAGATCGGCACCGCCACCCCCGAGATGCTGGAAAGCAGCGTGGAAAAGGGGGATATCGTCATTCTGAGCAACCGGTACGAAAGCCAGCTCTGCGCCATTGAAAAGGAAGCCTCCCTGCTCATCATCTGCAATGGGGCCAAGGTGGGCCGCACCATCCAGCGCATTGCCGATGAGACCGGCGTTGCCATTATGACCACCCCCGAGGATACCTATGCGGCGGGCAAGCTCATCAGCCAGTGCGCCCCCATCTCCTATTATATGACCCGGGACAACATCCTCAAATTCACCCTCGTCACACCTGTTGCCGATGTGCTGCGGGTGATGGCAAAGGTGCGCCACCGCTATTTCCCCATCCTCGATGAGGAAGGCAAATACTGCGGCATGGTCAGCCGCCGCAACGTCATTGCCCTGCGCAAGCGGCGCATCATTCTGGTGGACCACAACGAGGCCACCCAGGCCGTGGAGGGCTTTGATCAGGCCGAGATCCTGGAGATCATCGACCACCACCGCATCGGCAGTCTGGAGACCAGCGGCCCGGTCTACTTCCGCAACCAGCCCGTGGGCTGCACCGCCACCATCATCACCCAGATGTACGATGAAAACGGTGTGGACATCCCGCCCCAGATCGCGGGCCTGCTGCTGGCGGCCATCCTCTCGGATACGCTGGCCTTCCGCAGCCCCACCTGCACCCCCGTGGATGAAAACGCCGCCAAGCGTCTGGCCAAGATCGCAGGCGTGGACATTGAAGAGTTTTCCACCGAAATGTTCGAGGCCGGTGAAAAACTGGACGGCAAGACCCCCGAAGAGGTCTTTTTGCAGGACTTCAAGGTGTTCATGTGCGGCGATATCCGCTTTGGCGTGGCGCAGGGCAGCTACATGACCCGCAAAAACCTGCAGGCCGCCCAGGCGCTGCTCCAGCCCTATCTGGAGGAGGCCCGCAACAAGCAGAACGTGGAGGACCTCTACATGCTGCTGACCGATGTGCCCAAGGAGGAGAGCGTGGTCATCTGCACCGGCCGCTACGCCGCCGAGGTGTTGAGCAACGGCTTTGAGAGCCGGCCCGCCGCCGACGGCAGCTGGACGCTGCCCGGCGTGGTCAGCCGCAAAAAGCAGTTCATCCCCGCCATGATGAGCGCCTATCAGGAGCTGTAACCCCCCGATACAAAACACGAAGCCCCCGGAACCCTGCATGTTCCGGGGGCTGTTGTGTTTTGTAAGGGAGCGTCAGGCTGCGACTTTTAAGGGAGAGTTATCAGTCCAGATGGTGCCATCCAAAAGCTTTGTTACGGCCAGTGTGCCGTTCACGCTGACCCGCGCGGGGTCCAGCGCATAGAAATCGCTCTCCCGCAGGTTTTCGGGGTCTGCCGTGGGGGAGATGCCCACCACGCACACCCAGTGTCCGTAGGTGCTGCTGGTGGCGATGTGGGGGTAGTTGACCTCTTTCCAGCCGGAGCCGGAGAGGTGGTATTCATAGCTTGTCACGCGGTTGGTGTGCTTGGACACGCCGCTGACGGCGGTGTTTTTCAGATGTACGATGACAGGCCGCCCGGCCTGCAGCTCTTCATACAGGCGGGAAAGGCAGTCGGAAAGGGAGCCGCTGTAAGTGTAGTACCCGGCGGCAGACCATACCGCACCGTTCGACCACATCCCGCTGCCCGAGCAGGGCCTGCCATCCAGAATGGTGCGGGCGTAGCGCAGGGCGTACCAGCTGCACCGGCCCGAGGTCTGGTTGCCGATGGAGACGATCTGCTGGCTGTCGAAGGACAGCAGCGTGATGCCGTTCACATCCTGCAATTGTGCCGCCGCAGCCTTTGGCGCGGCCAGAAAGCTCAGGCACAGCAGAACTGCTGCCATGAAAACGCGCACCGGAGCGCGCAGGGAACCATGCTGCATGGGGCAAACTCCTTTTCCTTGTTCAGGAACGGCACCCGGCGGTTCCCATTGCCTTAAGTTTAGCACCAAATCGTGGTAGAATTGTGTAAACGCCGGAAATATTTTCCGGTTTTTGCCCCGGGCACGGCAAAGGATCTTTGCGAAGATTCGTTCTGGAAAAAACAACAAAAGCAGGAGAAAATGTTTGGTGAAGCTGGCAATTGACAAAAGCGACAGTCGTTGGATAAAATAAAGCTGGAAGGGGTCCTGTTTCAAAATGGAAAGGCACCCTGCATATTATGATAAAAACACAACAAAACGACTGGAGGTCCCGACATGAAAATGCTGAAAAAACTGGCCGCTTTGATTCTGGCGGCGACCATGGTACTTGTTCTGTTCACCGCCTGCGGTGGTGACACCCCATCGACCCCTGAGGCTCAGGCGGAAAATCAGGTAATGAGTGCGATCAATGCAACCCGCCCGGAGGGGCAGAAACTGGAAAACAACGCACAGCGCAGAGCGGTTGCAAGCCAAAGCATTGATGCGGCGGCAAATGGAAATCCCAATGGTGATTTGAACTTCTCGCTGAATCTGTTTGGCTATTCGTCTAAGGTTTGGTTCAAAATTGATGGCCCCAAAGATGGTAAGTGTGCAGCTACGTTTGTGACGACATTTGACTATGATGGCACAAAGCTGAATAAGTTCGTTCAGAAAATTGCCGAAGGCGGCAATCTTGGAAACGCGAATATTGCACAGAGCACGAAATGGACACAGGTTGGCGTTGTTGTCAAAGCTGTGAATGGTCAGACCTACATGGCTATCTCGGTGGCTATTGATACAAATGCCTGAGCAAAACAAATTATATGATTTTTCCCCGGAGCGTGGCTGAAAGGCCGCCCTCCGGGGCTTTTTTATTTACACAAAAAAGAAATGAAAATTTTGGCTAGTCTGCGAATTGACATAGGGGGGGGGGGTAAGAGCTAAAATGAACCTAGACACACTGTATGATTTGGGGTTATACAGGGGTCTGAATTTTATTATGGAGGAAATTGTTTTATGAAAAAAATGAAACGTTTTGTTGCAATCCTGCTGGCTAGCGTGCTGGCTCTGGCGATGCTGACCGCTTGCGGCGAGGAGGCACCGCAGTCTTTGGGCCAGCGTGCAGAAAACCTGATGATCGAAAGCTTCAATAAGGCTTACGATACTACCTATCAGAATGACGCAGACCTGAAGAATAAAGTTGGTGCAATGCTGAACCAGATTGATGAGAACGGTGAAATCGATATCGCTTCTCTGAACAAGTCCAAGATGTATGGCCTGCCTTGCGATGTTGTTGATAACAAGGATGGCACTGGTACCTTCACTGTGTATGTCATTGCTCAGGGTATCAATGCTGACAAGACCAAGTATAAGGCCATCGAAGTGACTGAGGAACTGTTGAGCCAGGCAAATGCAAACAACGTGAATAAGATTTCCTCTCAGAAACCGGAAGCTGTCGGCGCTGCAAGCATCGTGAAGAATGGCAAGACCTATGTTGGCGTTGCATACAGAATGACTGTAAAGGCAAACTTTAACGCCTGATTTTAACGGTTAGAATACAAGCAAAATTTTCTTGAGCATACCCCGGAGCGCGGAACCCCTGCCGCCCTCCGGGGCTTTTTTGCGTCTGGAGCACTTGACTTATAATTATAATATAATTATAATATAGATATGGAAAGCATACAGTTTGAATGGGATGAAAATAAAAACCGCATCAATCAGCACAAGCACGGCATTTCATTCCTGGAAGCAAAGACAGTTTTCTATGACGAGGAAGCACTGGTAATTGATGACCCGGAGCATTCAGAACAGGAGGACAGATTTATCATTCTCGGCCTGAGCAGTAGGGCAAATCTGCTTGTCGTGTGTCACTGCTACCGTGCGTCAGATACTGTCATCCGTATTATCTCGGCCAGAAAGGCCACAAAAACTGAATCGAAATATTATGGAAAGTGAGGTCTGTGTTATGCTCAAAGAGTACGATTTCAGCAATGCAAGGAAGAACCCCTACGCCAAGGCGCTGAAAAAACAGATCACCATTAACATTGACAGCAATACCATTGATTACTTCAAGGAGCAGGCCGAAGTGGTGGGCATCCCTTACCAGACCCTGATCAATTTGTACTTGAAAGACTGCGCTGCCAATAACCGTCATTTGTCTCTGTCGTGGCAGTGAGAAGAAAAACAGGCTCGTCCGGTTTTGCTCCGGGCGGGCTTTTTGCTTGCAACTTTCCCATAAAAGATGCAAAAAAGGCTGTGATGTGGTACAATAAAAGATAGATTTTGTCGAAAGAAAGGAACCTTTGGATGCAGCTGTTTGAACTGGTCAGCCCGCGGCTGTTCCGCCCGCTGGCGGGGCCCAACCGGGCGTTTTATGCGGAGCTGCTGCTCCTGCTGTGGGAGGAGTGCCGCCACACGGCGGATTACTCCATCTCCCGGGCAGAAGCGGTGAGCCGGGCCGAGGATTACTTTGCGGCGCTGGCAAAGCCGTTGGCGCTGGATGCCGATGACGCGGGCGACGAAGCCGAACAGCCCACCCGGGACCCCCATACCCTTGCGCTGGGCTTTCTGCTCCGCCTGCGCCGCACCGGCTGGCTGGAAGAGCAGCCCGGCAGCTATGAGGAAGAGCCTGCCCTTGCCTTTGTGCCCGAGGTGGCCCCTCTGCTGGAAGCGCTGGAAGAGATCCTGAACCCGCGCGTTGTCACCTACACCGGCAAGCTGTACAAGGCCTGGCAGCTGCTGCAGAACATCGGGGAGGAAAAGAGCCCCTATGAGAATGTTCTGCGGGAGGTGGCCTCCGATCTGGAAGCACTGAACAAGTCCCTGCGGGCGTTGAACGCATCCATCGGGCATTATATCGACCGGCTCACCCGCAACCGCACCCCGCAGGAGGTGCTGGAGCTCTTCGACCAGTACGAGGAAAAGGTGGTGGCTGCCGCTTACCACCGTTTCAAGACCAGCGATAACCTGTTCAATTACCGCGCTTATCTGGAGGAGGAGCTGGACGACTGCGAGGCAAACCATCTGCCCCGGCTGGCGCTGGATTACGCCCGGGTGGAGCACTGCGCCCCCGGCGAGGCCGCCCCTGCCGTGCGTGCCCTCATCCAGAAGCTGCGGGATTCGCTGGAAGAGATGAGCACCCTGATGCGCCAGATCGACCAGAGCCACATCCGCTACCGCAAGCGGGCCGTGCAGCGGGCCCAGTTCCTGCTGCTGAGCGACCGCTCCTCGCAGGGCAGTGTCACCGCCCTGCTCCGCCGCTATGCCGAGGAGATCAAAACGCCCGACCAGCTGTTCGCGCCGGATGACGGCCCGGTGGCAAAGCGCCTGCACCTCTACCCGGCGGCGGTGTTCGGGGCAAAGCCCCTCTACCCGCCCGCCGCGCCCCGCAGCGAAACGCCGCTGGCCCCGGTGCGGCAGGCCGGGCTGGATGCGGAGCAGCTGCGCAAAGAACAGCAGCTGCTGCTGGATTACGCCCGGATGGCCGTGACTGAGGAAAACGTGGGCCTGCTGGCAAAACAGGCCCTTGCCGCCCGCAGTGCGGTGGCCGCCTCCACACTGGCGGAGGAATACCCCCGCGATTTTGCCCGCATCATCGGCCTGCACACCTACTCGCAGTCGCCGCGCCGGGCTTACGATATCACCCTTACCGGAAACTGGGTCGAACGGGGCGGCTTCCGGTTTGAAGAGTTTATTCTGACACCCCGCAGGGAGGACGCTGACCATGGCCGAACCGAATAAAATGCTGGAAGAGACCGCAAACTATCTGCTCAACCACTGCTTTGTGCTGGGCGGCGTGGAGGATCAGCGGGCAAAATACCTCTATGTGCAGGATCATCTGCCCGAGGTGCGGGCCGTGTTCGCGCCGCTGGGCTATGCGGTAACGCTTTACCCGGCTCCGCTGCAGGCGGCGGCGCTGGTCAACGAGCATGAGGGCAGTCAGGCCCGGCTGCTGAAATACGAGAGCATCCTGCTGCTGGTGCTCCGCCTGCTCTACCTGCAAAAGCGGGAGAGCCTTGCCGCCAGCGCCGATCAGGTGCTGGTCACGGTGGAAGAGGTGCAGACGGAGCTGCAGAAGATGAACCTGCCCCGGCGGCTGGACCAGCGCACGCTGGAGGAGCTGATGCGCACCCTGCGCAGGTATAATCTGGCCCGCCCGGTGGGGCGGCTGACCGGTCTGGACAGCCGCATCGAGGTGTTTCCCACCGTGCTGCTGGCCCTGCCGGACGCAGACCTTGCCGATGCCGCCGCCGAGAGCAGCCGCACCCGGGAGGAACTGGCCCTCTACGAGCGGCCTGACGGAGATGCCAGCGGGGAGGAAGAAGAATGATCGAATTAAAGCGCCTGAAGCTCATCAACTGGCACAACTTTGAAAATGTCACCTTCGATTGTGCCCGTCTGACCTATATGATCGGTGTCAACGCGGTGGGCAAGACCACCATTCTGGATGCCATCCGCTACTGCCTGACCACCAACCGCAATTTCAATGCCCTGGGCAATAAAAAGAGCGGCCGCACCCTGCAGGGCTCTGTTCACGCCAAGCAGCGCGGCGAGAATGCCTACCGCCGCCCGGGCCGCACGGTGGCATACATCGGTGCAGAGTTCTGGGATACCGTCAAGCGGACCAGCTTCGTCATCGCTGTCCGGGTGGAATCCGAGGGCCCCATGCAGGAGCTCCACCCCGGTGACCAGACCTGGTACATCTCCGAGGACGGCATCACGCTGGAAAAGCTGCCCTTCCTTGATCCGCACACCGGTGCCCCCAGCGCCAAGGAGGACTTCAAGCCCGCCGTGGGCCGCCTGTCCTACACCCGCAGCCCCAGCGAGGCCCGGGACCGCATCTGCCGTGCCCTGGGCATTGGCCGCGCCTCCAGCCCGCTGGGCAAAAAGTTCAACGAAGTGTTCCAGATGGGCACCAGCATGGACGAGATCCCCAATTTCCGGGAGTTCCTGTACCAGTACATCCTGCCCCAGCCGGAGCTGGATCTGGAAGCGCTGCAGGGCGACCGGGTGGAGCTGGAAAACCTCCACGCTGTTCTGGCCGAGGCCCAGACCCGTGCCGCCGCGCTGGAACAGATCGTGGTGTATGGCCGGGAAGCTGCTGCCAAAGAGACGGATGCCCTTGTCAACCGGGGCGCGGCCCTGCTGGCCCGTGCCGAAGCGGATGCCGGTGAGGATGCCTCCTGGCAGAGCCATCTGGATGCAGGCCGCCGCCAGCTGGCCGACCTGAACGCAAAATACGAGGCCGCCAAGAACGCCGAAGCCGAAGCCCGCCGGGCCTATCTGGCGGCCCACGGAGCGGCCGGTGACAGCGGCGCGGGCCGGGCGCTGGATGCCCTGACCGAGGAGCTGGCCCGGAAAAAGAGTGCACTGGATGCAGCAGCCCGGACAAGGAACAGTCTGGAAGCAATTGCGGATACCATCACTGGCCTGCTGACCCAGCTGAACCGCAGCGGCTTTGCGGTGGAGAAGGAGCTCTGGCCCCAGCGCCTGACAGCGGAACATCTCCCCGCCCTGACCGAGGCGCTGGCCCGCATCGAAAAGCCGCTGGAAGAGCAGTATTTCGCTGCCCGGCAGGCTTCGGCGGATCTGGCAAAAGAGCAGGAGGGCCTGCGGGCCGAGCTGAACGCCGTGTCCGGCGGCAAGTGGGTCTACCCCCACGGCGATGCCGCCACCAAAGTGCGGGATGCCGTGAACGCCGAGCTGAAAAGCCGCGGCATGACAGCGGATGCGAAGATCTTCTGTGAGCTGCTGACCGTGGCTGATGAGAGCTGGCAGGACTGCGTGGAAGCCTGCCTGGGCGACCGCCGGTTTGATATCCTTGTGCCGCCTGCCCACTACGCCGCCGCCAAGAGCGCCTTTGTGGCGCTGGGCGACCGGGTGGGGCCCATCAGCCTGCTGGATACCCCGGGCATCCGCAAGGCAGACCGCCATGCGGAGACAGCCCCCGCCGACAGCCTTGCCGCTCAGGTCACCAGCGAGAATCCGCTGGCCGCACAGTATGCGGACACCATCCTGCGCCGCATCGTCTGCTGCGACACCCCCGATACGCTGGAACATTTCCCCGACAGCGCCACCCGGGACCTGCTGCGCCACCATCCCTTCCGGCTGGAACGCCTGCGCAGGCCCCAGCGCTATATCGGCCTGGATGCCCGCAGGGAGCGTGCCGAAGCGCTGGAAGCACAGCTTGCCGCCCAGGCCGACCGCTGCCGCGAAGCCGCCCAGACCGAAAAGACCCTGAAATCTGCCTACGACCAGTACCAGAACGTCCTGCGGGGCCATGCGCTGGAACAGCTGGCCGAACTCTGGGCCAGCCGGGCCGCGCTGGATGCCGCCCGTGCCGACTACGCCGCGCAGGAGCAGAAGCTGGCGGACTGCCGCGAGAACCCCATGCTGCAGCAGCTCTACCGCGAGGAAGAAGCCCGGGAAGCTGCATGGGAGACTGCCCGCAAGGCCGTGGAGCAGGTGGGCGGCGATATCCGCGTCTGCGAAAAGCAGATCGCATCCTGTGAGGCAGAGCAGGGTAAGGCGGTGGAGACCGCCGCACAGAGCCGGGAGGCGGCAGAGGCATTCTTTGCACAGCACCCGCTGCTGGAGCCTCTGGCACAGGAACGCAAAAAGGGCCTGATGACGGGCGGGCGCACGGCCCGTGCCGCCGCACAGACTGCCGAAAAGGCACAGACCAGGCTGGACGATGCCCTGCGAGCGTATCTCACTTCCACGCTGGAACCCGCCCAGAGGGATTACAACGAGCACTACGTCTGCGATTATCCGCTGGGTCTGGCCGGGGTGGAGCAGTACCGCGCCCAGCACGACAGCCTTGTGCGCATCGACTTGGAGCGCTACGCCGCCCGTCTGGAACAGGCACAGCGGGACTGCAAGGACCGCTTCCGCAAGGACATTTTGTTCCGCATGAAGGATGATATCTTCAACGCCCGCCGCCAGTTCCGGGAGCTGAACAAGGTGATGGAGCAGCTGACCTACGGCGAGGAAGTCTACCGCTTTGAGCTGGAACCCAGCCGGGACCCCCAGCTGGCCGCCTTCTATCAGGTCATTGTGGACAAGGGCAACCAGCAGATGACCGATGGCGACTCGCTGGACAACCTTGCCGCCACTGCCGACCCCGTCTACGAGCGGCAGGTGGACGCGCTGATGGAAAAGATCATGGCTGATGTGGACGAGAACACCCGCGCCCGGCAGGAGGGCCGCACCGCCTCCGGTGCCACCCTCTCGGATTATGTGGACTACCGCACCTATCTGGACTATGACATCAAGGTGACCAACACCGTCTCGGGCCAGCAGGCTTATCTTTCCCGCGTCAGCCGCGATTCCTCCGGCGGCGAGAATCAGGCTCCCTTCTATGTGGCCATCTGTGCCAGCCTGCTGCAGATCTACCAGAAGAGCGAGAACAGCATCCGCCTTGTCCTGCTGGACGAGGCCTTCAGCAAGATGACCAGTGACCGCATCCGCCCCATGATGGAGCTGTTCCGCCGCCTGCAGCTGCAGGTGCTGCTCATCTCCACCGTGGAAAAGAGCACCGCCATCCAGCCCTACTGCGACATTACCTATTCCATCGTGCGCCACGGCGATGCCAACGCCATTGCGCCGTTCTACCGGGCCGGCACCCTTGCCGATGCCCCGGAAAAGGAGACTGAATATGAATAACACCCTTGCAAACATCTGGCTCTTTGCCACCCACTGGACCAAGCTGGATGCTTTTGATACCGAGGAAGAGCTCAACGATGAGCTGGAGCTGCTCCAGCGCCAGAGCCTGCCCACCAAAGTCCGTCAGGTCACGGACAAGGAAGGCAGGGAACAGTTCCTCCTTTACGTCAAACAGGCCGACCGCGATTACGCCCGCTACTGCACCGGCTGGCGGCCCGGCGGGATGATGTGATCTACCCCTGCAAAAAGGAGAATCCATGTCAAAACAGAAAATTCAACTTTCGGATCACTTTGATTATTCACGGCTGATCCGTTTTGTGCTGCCCTGCATCGGCACCATGCTGTTTACTTCCATTTACGGCATTGTGGACGGCCTGTGCGTCTCAAACTTTGTGGGCAAAACGGCCTTTGCGGCAGTCAACCTCATCATGCCCGTGCCCATGCTGGTGGGTACCGTGGGCTTTATGCTGGGCACCGGCGGCAGCGCCATTGTGGGCATCACGCTGGGTGAGGGCGATAAAGCCCGTGCTGACCGCTACTTCAGCCTGTTCATGTCAACGGCGCTGATCGCCGGCATCGTGCTGTCCGTGCTGGGGATGCTGCTGCTCCGGCCGGTGGCCCTGATGCTGGGTGCCGAAGGCGAGATGCTGGACTACGCCCTGCGCTATGGCCGGGTGCTGATGCTCAGCCTGCCCACCTTTATCCTGCAGAATATGTTCCAGAGCTTTTTTGTTACCGCCGAAAAGCCGCATCTGGGCTTTTATTTCACGGTGGGCGCGGGCTGCACCAACATGGTGCTGGACGTGCTGTTGGTGGGCATCCTGCACTGGAGCGTGGAGGGTGCCGCCATTGCCACCATGCTCAGCCAGGTGGTGGGCGGCCTGCTGCCGGTGTTCTACTTCCTCAACCGGAAAAACACCAGCCTGCTCCACCTCTGCCGCCCGCAGTTTGAGGGCAGTGTGCTGCTGAAAGCCTGTGTGAACGGCTCCTCTGAGCTGATGACCAACCTTTCCATGTCGCTGGTGAACATCCTGTACAACTATCAGCTGCTCCGCTTTGCGGGCGAGGATGGCGTGGCCGCTTACGGTGTGATCATGTACGCATCCTTCCTGTTCGTGGCAGTGTTTGTGGGCTACGCCGTGGGCAGTGCGCCCATCGTCAGCTACCATTATGGTGCCAATAACCGCAAAGAGGTCAACAACCTCTACCGCAAGAGCCTGAAGCTCATCGGCGTGGTTGCAGTGGGAATGACCATCGGCTCCATGTTCATCATCCCCCATGTGGCCCGCTTCTTTGTGGGCTATGATGAAAACCTGCTCATTCTGACCACCCGGGCCTTCCGGCTCTATGGCCTGAGCTTCCTTATTATGGGGTTCAACGTCTATGCGTCCTCCTTCTTCACGGCCCTGGGCGACGGTGTGACCAGTGCGCTCATCTCGTTCCTGCGCACCCTGCTGTTCCAGGTGGCGGCGGTTCTGCTGCTGCCGCTCCTGCTGGGTATCGATGGCATCTGGCTGGCCGTGACTGCCGCCGAGCTGGCCGCTTTGCTGGTCAGCATCGGCCTGTTCATCACCAGAGACCAGCAGTTCCATTACCGCAAGGCAGAATAACCGCAAACCAAAGAAAGGACCCTCGGCGGGTCCTTTCTGTTTTCAGAATGTAAATTCCACGAACTCGCAGTTTTTGATGCCTGCCGCCGCGTACTCCTCGTTGGTCATATCGTAAAAATAGGACTGCACCACCCGGGCAATGCCGTTGTGGGCCACCAGCAGGTAGGTCTTATCGGTGTTGGCCCGGAGCTCGTCCAGCAGGTTGTAGATGCGCTGAGCCAGCTGCATCATGCTCTCGCCGCCGGAGTAGCGGTCGGCAAAGTGGGTCTTGGAGATACGGAACTCTTCGCCGTCCCGGGGCGTGCCCTCGTAGCGGCCAAAGCACTGCTCCCGGAGCCTGGGCTCACACCGGGCAGGAATGCCGGTGGCCTCCGCAATGGCCCGGGCGGTGTCGGCGGCGCGGGACAGGGGAGAGTACAGGATCTCATCGATGCGGAGACCACTGGCCTGGAGTTTTTCGCCCAGCTCCCGGGCCTGGGCGCGGCCTTTTTCGGTCAGGGGGCTGTCGGTCATGCCGCAGATCTTGTTTTCCACGTTCCACACGGTCTCGCCGTGGCGGGTGAAATAGACCTTGTGCACCGCCTTGGCCAGCCTGTGATCCCGCAGGGTGACAGTGCTGCCCTCGTTGATGTCCAGCCGGGTCAGCTCGGCATCCGGGTAGGGGAGAACCCGCTGCGTGCCGTCGGCAGCCTCCAGCAGGACATCACAGAGCACAGGCTGGCCCTCGGGCAGCTCCTCGCAGCCATAAAGCTGCTCCTCAATGCGCAGAACGCGGTAGTTTTTTTCTTCCATCCTCTTCGACCTCTTTCGGGCAGATTGTTTCTTACATTATAAAACGGCAGCGGGGCCCCGTCAACGCTTGACAGCCCCGTGTGCCGCCTGATAAACTAGGCGCAAGGGAAAAAACGCCAAAAGGAGAGAAAAAGTTGAACATTACAGAACTGCGGTATCTTGTCGCCATCATGGAATGCGGATCTGTGAGTGCGGCGGCAAAGCGGCTGTATGCCGCTCAGCCCAACGTGAGCAAGGCGCTGAAAAATCTGGAAGAAGAATACCATCTCCGCATTTTTGAGCGGTCATCCACCGGCATGATCCCCACGGAGCAGGGGCGGCATTTCATCGAGCAGGCCGAGCGGGTGCTGCGGGAGGTGGACCGGCTGGACCAGAGCGTGCAGGAGGCGCAGGAGCGCTGCGCCGAGCTGCGGGTAATGATCCCCCACGCCACCTATGCCTCCTATGCGGCGGTGGATTATCTGGAGAAGGTGTCCTCCATAGAACGGCTCCACATCCATATCCGGGAGGGCGGCTCCATGGAGGCGCTGGATCATGTCCTGCGGCAGGGGTATCATCTGGCTCTGCTGCGGTATGCCGTGGAGGATGACGAGCACTATACCCATTACTGCGCCCGGCGGGGCCTGAAAATGGAACCCATTATGGATTTTGAATACAGTCTGCTGACCAACCGGGACGGCCCGCTGGCCCGGAAGGAGATCCGCGACCTGGCTGAGCTGGACAAGTATATGGAGATCCTCCACGATGATTTCCAGCTGCCCGGCGAGGAGGGCGGCGACGGTGTGCGCTGGCATGTCAACCCGGAACGCCGTATCCACGTGTATGAGCGGTGCAGCCAGTTCTCGATCCTGCAGCGGCTGCCCACGGCCTACATGTGGGCATCGCCCATGCCCCGCAGGGCACTGGAGCAGTACCATCTGGTGCTGAAAAGGTGCCCGGCCCAGCGCCAGCAGATGCGGGATGTGCTGGTCTACCCGGACAAGGGCCGCCTGCGCCCCGAGGAGCAGGCCTTTGTGGATCTGCTTCACAAGGAAGCGGCTTCCACCGTGAAATAAAGGGGCTTTCCGGCTAAGGCACGGCAAAGGTTGCTCCCTTCAAAATTGACAAAAAAACCAATAAATGGATGCAAAACCGGGCGAAAATAAGCGCCCGGTTTTATTTTTGCTGATAAATGGTCAAAAAATAAACGGAAAAGCGGCAAAAATTCTTTGCAGCTATATCGGAAACCATATGGCCCCATGCCGGAAAGATATTTCTCCGCTGGAAAAAAGTGTGCTACCATGAGGCCAGAAAAGAGCCCCGGGTATGCGGCAGAATGGGGCCGCGGCCGGCAGGGGCAAAAAGGAGGTTTCTGGTATGATTAGTTTCCTGCTCTGTCTTGCGATCCTGGTGGGCGGATACTTCGTCTATGGCAAGATCGTGGACAATACCTTCGGCCCGGACGACCGTGAAACGCCTGCTGTGCGCATCAACGACGGCGTGGACTATGTCGTGATGCCCCAGTGGAAGCTGTTCCTCGTCCAGCTGCTGAACATTGCGGGCCTTGGCCCCATCTTTGGTGCCATGCAGGGCGCTTTGTGGGGCCCTGTGGTGTTCCTGTGGATCACCTTCGGCACCATCTTTGCCGGTGGTGTGCATGACTACTTCTCCGGCATGATGAGTGAGCGCAACGACGGTGCTTCCATCGCGGAGATCACCGGCAAGTACTTAGGCCCCGTGATGCAGAACGTGATGCGTGTGTTCTCTGTTGTGCTGCTGATCATGGTGGGCACCGTGTTCGCCGTCGGCCCTGCCGGTCTGATCGTTGAGCTGTGCAGCCAGAGCGGTGCATCCGGCGTGATGACTTCGCTGCTGTTCTGGCTGGTCATCATTCTGACCTACTACTTCATCGCGACCTTTATCTCTATTGATGCGGTCATCGGCAAGATCTACCCCGTGTTCGGCATCTGCCTCATCATCATGGCCATCGGTGTCATCTTTGGCATCTTCACCAACCCGGCTTATACCATCCCCGAGATCTGGGATCACTTTGGCAGCATGCACCCGTCGGGTACGCCCATCTGGAGCTTCATGTTCATCACGGTTGCCTGCGGCGCGATCTCCGGCTTCCACTCCACCCAGTCGCCTCTGATGGCCCGCTGCATGAGGAGTGAGAAGCAGGGCCACTTTGTGTTCTACGGTGCTATGGTCTGCGAGGGTGTCATTGCCCTGATCTGGGCCGCTGCAGGCTGCTCTCTGTACGAGGTCACCGATGGCCTGAACACCGGTCTGGCACAGGCACTGGCAATGGGTCAGTCCAAGGCCATCTATGATGTCTGCTCCAAGACCATGGGCGGCGTGGGCATCGCACTGGCCATGATCGGCGTGGTCGTCTGCCCCATCACCTCCGGCGATACCGCCTTCCGTTCTGCCCGCCTGACCCTGGCCGACTGGTTCAAGATCGATCAGGACAGCTACGGCAACCGCCTGAAGCTCTGCATCCCCGTGCTGGGCGTGGGCGCTTTCCTGGGCATCGGCAACGCGCTGGGCTTCATCAACTACACCGTGATCTGGCGCTACTTCAGCTGGACCAACCAGACACTGGCCATGATCGTTCTGTGGGCTGCTTCCATGTACCTGTTCAAGGAGAAGAAGAACTACTGGATCACTGCAGTGCCTGCTGCCTTTATGAGTGCCGTGTCCGCTACTTACTTCGTGCTGGCTCCCGAGTGCCTGGGCGGCCTGCTGAACCATAAGACTGCTGAGGGCGCTATCGTCTATAACACGGCAGTTGCTTACCCGGTGGGCATCCTCTTTGCGATCGCCATGCTGGCGCTGTTCATCTATGCGACCAAAAAGCAGACAGTGAAAAAGACTGCATAATTGACATTTCCCCCTCTTCATCCATCCCGATACCCATTCACAACCGCAAAAACCGCCTGCCGGGCCGTCCGGCAGGCGGTTTTTGCTTGTGCAGAGAAACGACGAATTGCGGCAAAAAGAACGGGAATGCAGACAAGATGCACAAAAATATGCCAAAAAGTTTGGCAGGGTGCACTGAAAACGGAAGAACACCCGCTGAAACGATTTCGGCAAAGAAGTTTTGCCGAGGATACGTTAAAAAATCTTTTCCGGAATTCCCGGGAAGGACTGACTTATATAGTTTTTGATATAAGGGATATTCTGGAAGGATATTACCAGATTTATGAAGATTGTGTTAACATAGGGCCAAGGAATGGCCGTGACGGGGCAGAATGGGGCTCCGGGCACGGACGATAAAAGGAGGTTTCTGGTATGATTAGTTTCTTACTCTGTCTGGCGCTCCTGATCATCGGCTACTTTGTCTATGGCAAGATCGTTGACAATACGTTCGGACCGGACGACCGCGAAACTCCTGCTGTGCGCATCAACGATGGCGTTGACTACGTTGTGATGCCCCAGTGGAAGCTGTTCCTCGTCCAGCTGCTGAACATCGCAGGTCTGGGTCCCATCTTCGGTGCACTGCAGGGTGCTCTGTGGGGCCCCGTGGTGTTCCTGTGGATCACCTTCGGCACCATCTTTGCCGGCGGCGTGCATGACTACTTCTCCGGCATGATGAGCGAGCGCAACGACGGCGCTTCCATCGCTGAGGTCACCGGCCGCTATCTGGGCCCCGTGATGCAGAACATCATGCGTGTGTTCTCTGTGGTGCTGCTGATCATGGTCGGTACCGTGTTCGCAGTGGGTCCCGCAGGCCTGATCGTGACCCTGTGCAAGAACGGCGGTATGTCCGGTCTGCTGACCACCACCCTGTTCTGGCTGATCATCATTCTGGCCTACTACTTCATCGCAACCTTTATTTCCATCGATGCCATCATCGGTAAGATCTACCCCCTGTTCGGCATCTGCCTGATCATCATGGCAGTGGGCGTTATCTTTGGTATCTTCACCAACCCCGCCTACACCATCCCCGAGATCTGGGCAAACTTCAGCAATATGCACCCCTCCAACACTCCTATCTGGAGCTTCATGTTCATCACCGTTGCCTGTGGTGCTATCTCCGGCTTCCACTCCACCCAGTCGCCTCTGATGGCTCGCTGCATGAAGAGTGAGAAGCAGGGCCACTTCGTATTCTACGGTGCCATGGTCAGCGAGGGCGTTATCGCTCTGATCTGGGCCGCTGCCGGCTGCGCACTGTACACCATCACCGACGGCAAGATGGTCGGTCTGGCCGAGGCTCTGGCTGCCGGTCAGTCTGCCGCTATCTACGACGTCTGCCTCAAGACCATGGGTAATGTCGGCGTGGCACTGGCTATGATCGGTGTCGTTATCTGCCCCATCACCTCTGGTGATACTGCGTTCCGTTCCGCTCGTCTGACCTTGTCCGACTGGCTCAAGATCGATCAGGACAGCTACGCAAACCGCCTGAAGCTCTGCGTTCCCGTGCTGGGCGTTGGTGCCTTCCTGGGCATCGGCAATGCACTGGGCTTCATCAACTACACCGTCATCTGGCGTTACTTCAGCTGGACCAACCAGACGCTGGCTATGATCGTCCTGTGGGCTGCTTCCATGTACCTGTTCAAGGAGAAGAAGAACTTCTGGATCACCGCCGTGCCTGCTACCTTCATGAGCGCTGTGTCCTGCACCTACTTCGTGCTGGCTCCCGAGTGCCTGGGCAAGATGATCAACACCTATGCAGACGGCAAGCTGGTGGCTTACAACACCGCAGTTGCATATCCCATCGGCATCGTCTTCGCAATTGCCATGCTGGCGCTGTTCATCTATGCAACCAAGAAGAACACCGAGAAGAAAGCCGCATAACCCATTCATAGCGGCAATTTCTCAGTAAAACAAACCGGCCGCTGTCAGCTCAGCGGCCGGTTTCCTGTTTTTGGCTAAGAGTGCGGGCTGGGCCTTGCATTTTCTTTGCCGGAGTGGGAAAATGGGTACAAACAAAAACGCAAAAGAGGGATGAACGTTATGCTCTTCAAACCTGCACAATTGGGCCTTGCCAGGCTCGACCCCGCCGAGTTGGCGGCTGACCGGAAAGCCTGCAAAAAGATCGGCCCCTGCGGCGTGGGCAAAAAAGCCCTGTATCTGAACAGCTTTTACATCGACCGCCGCTACTACCTGCCCTACACCAGCATCACCCGTGTGTTCAAGCGAGTGGCCATGAGTGCGGGCGGCTTTACCGGCAAGGGAATGTTTGCCTCCATGGCTTACCTTGTGGTGGAGTACGACGGCGGCAAACAGAAGCAGTGCAACTTCAAGGACGAGCGGGACGTGGATGCCCTGCTGGAGCTGCTGGCAAAGCAGCAGCCCCAGATCCGGCTGCTGAGTGCCGCTGGGGAACAGGCGCTGCAGAAAAAGGCTGAGGAAAAGGCCGCCCGCAAGCTGCCGGAGCTGTCTGACGATGCCAAACACACCGTGACGGTCCTGCGCAGGGCAAAGGAGTATCTGGACGCAAAGCCTGAGCTTTCCAATGAGCTCAGTGCTGCCCAGCGCCGCAAGCGCGCCCAGCTCAAGAGCAAGCCGGTCTACCGCTATGTGGCCCTTGCCATCTTCCTGTTCGGCACTGCCGCTGCAGCCTACGGCCTGTACGCGGTGTTCACCCACACCGGCAGCTACGGCGTGTACTTTGCACTGTTCGGCTTTGCGGCCATCTTCCTCTTTTCCAGCTATAACATGCTGCCTACGGCGCACAATAACAACAGTGCCATTATGAAGCGGGCCGATCAGGCCGATGCCGCCATGGCGGAGTATGTGAAGCACTACCCCAACGGCAGCTTCCCGGTGCCCAGCTGTTATGCCCACCCGATCGTCCTCAAGCGGATGATCGATGCCGTGGAGGAAGGTCAGGCCGTGACCACCGCCGAGGCACTGGATGCCGTCAAGGCCCGCCTGCAGGCTGTCAATGCGGATGTGCAGGTGGAGCAGGAGGAGTACGATGAGATCGTCGCCATCAAAGCACTGTTCCTGAACCACGATTATCAGTAAAACTGACCCTCTCTGTCATCGCTGTGCACTGCCACGCTTTGATGGAGAGGGTTTTTCTTGCGTTGTGCGGCGCTTCGTCTTATAATGAGCACGGAGAGTATTTTTGAAAAAACAGGAGGTTCCCTATGGATATGGTCACATTGGGGCGCACCGGCATCACCGTGAATAAAAACGGCTTTGGTGCCCTGCCCATCCAGCGCATTTCCCAGGAGGACGCGGTCTTTCTGGCCCGCAAGGCTTACAAGGCGGGCATCCGCTTCTTTGATACTGCCCGCGCCTACACCGACAGCGAGGTGAAGCTGGGCGAAGCCTTTGACGGCATCCGCTCCGAGGTCTACATCGCCACCAAGACCGCTGCCCAGAACGCGGAGGAGTTCTGGAAGGACCTGCACACCTCCCTGAACAATCTGCGCACCGACTATGTGGACATCTACCAGTTCCACAACCCGTCCTTCTGCCCCAAGCCCGGTGACGGCTCCGGCCTGTACGAGGCCGCGCTGGAGGCTAGGGAAAAGGGGATGATCCGACACATCGGCATCACCAACCACCGCCTGTCCGTGGCCAAGGAAGCCATTGAGAGCGGCCTGTACGAGACCCTGCAGTTTCCGTTTAGTTATATTTCGGGTGAGCAGGAGCTGGAACTGGTGCAGCTGTGCAAGGAGCACGAGATGGGCTTTATCGCCATGAAGGGTCTGTCCGGCGGTCTCATTACCAACAGCGCCGCCGCCTATGCCTTTGAAGCGCAGTTCGAGGGCGTTCTGCCCATCTGGGGCGTTCAGCGGGAAAAGGAACTGGACGAGTTCCTCTCCTACATTGATACCCCGCCCCGGATGGACGCAGAGCTGTCTGCGGTCATCGCCCACGACCGAGAGGAGCTGTGCGGTGAGTTCTGCCGTGGCTGCGGTTACTGTATGCCCTGCCCGGCTGGCATCGAGATCAACAACTGCGCCCGCATGAGCCTGCTGCTCCGGCGCTCGCCCTCGGCAGAGCATCTGAGCCCTGCCGGTCAGGCCAAAATGAAGAAGATTGAGGGCTGCCTGCACTGCAACCAGTGCAAGGCCAAGTGCCCCTACGGGCTGGATACGCCCGCCCTGCTGGCCCGCAACTATGAGGACTACAAGCGGGTCCTGGCCGGGGAAGTCAAGGTGTAACAGAAAAAACAAAAAAGATGGATGCCGCACGACATCCATCTTTTTGTTTTACAGCGAAGAGGGGATCGGCTCCCGGAAGATCTTCATGGCCTGCTTGTAGCAGTGGATAAAATAGAGGATCTCCGCAATGGCGGTCAGAGCCCAGGAGCAGGGGTAGAGCAGGTAGAGCGAGGGAATGGTGTGGAAGCGGGCGAAGATGGTGTATACCCAGATCACCCGGAACACACAGGAACCCATGATGACGATGACAGTGGGCACCACGGTCTTGCCCAGACCACGGGAAGCGGCAATGGTGCAGTCCATAAAGGCGGAAATGCAGTAGGCCAGCGCCATGACACCCACACGCTTCATACCGGCATCGATGACGGCGCTTTCGGTGGTGAAAAGGGCGAGGAACTGCCGCCCGAACAGGAACAGGCCGCCGCCCAGCGCCAGACCCACACCGAAGGAGTAGGCCAGCGAGATGAAGTAGCTTTTCTTGACACGGTCGGGCTTGCCTGCGCCGTAGTTCTGGCTCATAAAGCTGGCACAGGCCATGTAGAAGGCAGCCATGCAGTCGTAGATGAGCGGGTCGGCGTTTGCGGCGGCGCTGTTGCCCTTGACCATGAGGGAATCAAAGGAGTTGACACCGGCCTGGATGAACAGGTTGGCGATGGCGAAAATGGCGTTCTGGAACCCGGCAGGCAGGCCCAGCGCCAGAATGCTTTTGGTCATGGCGGGATCGAGCTTTGCTTCCTTGAAATGGAGGGCGTAGCAGTCCTGCACCCTGGTCAGGGCGTGGAGGATGAGCCCGGCAGAAACACACTGGGAAATGGCACTGGCCAGCGCCACGCCTGCCACATCCAGGTTGCAGACGATGACAAAGAACAGGTTCAGAAGGATATTCAGCACACCGGCAAAGCTCAGGATGTACAGCGGCTTTTTGGTCTCACCGATGGCGCTGAACACGGCGTTGCCGAAATTGTACAGAGCCAGTGCCGGCATACCCAGGAAATACACCCGCAGGTAGAGGATCGCACCCGGCAGCAGGTCCTCCTTGGTGTTCAGCAGCCGCAGCATGGCAGGGGAGCCCAGCAGGCCCACAACCAGCAGGATCACGCCTGCGATCAGGCTGACGATCAGGGCTGAGTGGACGGTGTCGTGGACATCGTTCGGGTGTCTGGCTCCGTAGAAGCGGGCCACCAGCACATTGATGCCGTTGCCCAGGCCGATGAGAAAGCCGGTGAACAGCGTGACAAAGATGCTGGTGGAGCCCACCGCGCCCAGCGCTGTGGAGCCCGCAAACCGCCCCACCACCGCCACGTCCGACATGTTGAATAAGACCTGCAGCAGGTTGGATAATGCCAGCGGCAGGCTGACCAGAAGGATCTGCTTTGCCAGAGGGCCTTCTGTCAGGGATCTTGTGCTAGATTTCATGTTCTCTTTTTCCTTTTCCAGTCCTAAACCGTACCCGCGCACACCGGGGCACAACACCTATTATAGGAGATGCGCACACTTTTGCAAGATGAATCTTTTAAAAAGGAAGAACAGAATGCGTCAGCGTCTTGCTGGCGCTGGGATCGGCCACGGAATCCGGACACAGTGCTGTCAGACGGCTTGATTTTTGCCTCCGGCTGTGCTATACTACATTACACTGGTTTGCCAGTAATGTGCGATCGTAGCTCAGCTGGATAGAGCGTTCGGCTCCGACCCGGAAGGCCAGAGGTTCGAATCCTCCCGGTCGCATGTGTTAATAAAATCCCCGGTACACAAAAGTGTGCCGGGGATTTTTCTTTGTGGCCGGGCGGGCCAGAGTTTTACTTTAGATTCTCCATAAGTTTTGCCGCCAGCGTTTCGGCTTCTTTGGCCGGAACCCAGATATCCGGGAAGAATCCCCGAAGTTCTTCAAAATAATCGGAACCATCCGGGGTCAGATAGACCGTGGAGAAAGTCATATCCACCGAACACTTGCTGTTGGGCAATTCGATATGGCCGCTGTTACTGATCATACTTCCATTTGTGTTCTCTCCAACGATCAAGCTGTTCTCTACGTTATAGGAAAGGTCCAGCGTGATCTCCGCACAAGATGCAGAGCACTTTCCGCTTAGAAGGATTAGAATGTTGTCATTGCTTGCGCGGGGCGTTTTTGAGGTGGAAGGTGAAGCGACAAGAGAAGCTGGAAGAACGGAATAACGAACTCCAGTGCCAAATATCCGTTGGTGGCTGTATCGGTTGAACCACTGATGCGCAACTTCCTCGTAGCCCCCGACATTGGAGCGCAGGTCCAGCATGGAGATCTCCGCATTGCTCATCTGCGCTGCTGCGGCATTGGTCTCCTCCAGGAAGGACGGGTCAAAATGGTTGAACTGGAACACCGGAATCCCGTCGGTCTGGCGCAAGTCGGTATTCTGCCCTTTGGGGAGATCTTTGTAATACTGGCTCCAAGTGTCTGCCGTCAATACATCCGTACTGCCATCGGCATAGTGCACGGTCAATTGCTCGTCGCACACATGCTTATCCCACTCGGTTCCATCAAATTTTGCTTCTTTCAGTAGCACAGGATAGTATACAAGATATCCTTCTTTAGAAATAGAGCGTTTGAACAGTGCATCCAAGTCTGGATAGCCGTCTACTGATACGACCGTCTTACCTTTGGAATCCTGATATCCGCTGTCAGTTTTAACGAACATCACCTGCCGGAAAAAGAAGGGGATATCCTTTTCCGCAGGGAAATTCTGATTGATATTGAAATGGCCGTCCTTGATAAAGGTGAGGTGTTTCACCAAAATCTCCTGTAAGTCTTTGCAGGTCAGGCTGTCTTTTGCTTGAAGCTCTTGTAAAATCTCTGCTTTTGCCTGATCGAATACAGTGTGCCCGCCAAAATAGTCATAGAAAGCAAAATCATAATAGAAGGCATCGAAGAGATAGTTCACATCTTCTTCGGCTTCTTCCAGACTTAATTCTTTGGCGGCATCGTATTCGCTGTAGGTGTCGGTGAGATAATCGGTTGATTTCTGGGCATCGGCGGGGTCATCGTAATGCCGCAGATAGGGAGTTGGGTCAGAGGAACCACCCTCCCAGCGGCGGTGTTCTTCGTTGATTTCTGCGAGTAGGTCTGCTTTGGTTGGTTGATTGTCTTTTACAAGCTGTGTGACCTTGGTACAGCCGGAAAAGCTCACGAGCATGATTAGACAGCAGAACAGAGATACGAGTTTGGAATTCATGGTGTAGGACTCCTTTTGATTTTGATATTACCCTTTCCGATTTTTCTGCCAGATGCGGTAAAGTCCGTCCGTGATCAGATACTCCCGGTATTCGATCGGCGTGCGGCAGGCCTCCCGGATGGTGCGGGGCAGGTTGCCGGTGGCATAAAAGCGGATATCCGGGCCAAGCTCTGCCTGAAAGCGCTCGGCCAGCCCATCCAGCAGCCCGGCGGTGCCCAGCACAAAACCGTTCTGTAAGCAGGCGGAGGTGTTCTTGCCCAAGATCGAGGAGGAAGCTGGAGCGGAGAGGTCGATCTGGGGCAGCTGGGCGGTTTTTTGCACCAGTGCGGAAAGGGAGAGCTGCGGCCCGGGCAGAATGACACCGCCCACCAGTTCCTGTTTGCCGTTGACTGCCATGATGGAGATAGCGGTATCTGCCGAGATGACCGCCAGCGGTCCGGGCCCCTCTTCCAGTGCGGCCACAGCACCGCATAGCAGCTCTGCGCCCAGCTGGGCAGGGTTGTCCAATCGCAGCCTGATGCCGCTTTTCAGGCCGGGGCCAACGGTCAGGAAGCGGGCAGAGCAGAGCATCCGCAGCGCACCCAATACCCGGCCTGTCAGTGCGGGCACCACACTGCCCAGAATGCCGCCCTCGATCCGCTCGGGGGCAACCTGATATAAGGAGAGCAGATTCAGCAGGTTCATGGCGTATTCGTCCACCGTTGCGGCCGGGCTGGAATGCAGCCGCCCGCTGAACTGCAGGGTGTCGTGTTCGTAGCCGGCAATCGTGATGTGTGTGTTGCCGATGTTGACCGTAAGGATCATGGTTGGGGTCTCCTCCGCTCTATAATGTAATTATATAATATAACACCGCCCCGGAAACTGCAAGGGCTCTCCCCTTGGCAAAGGGGAGACGAAATGGCCGTGGCCATTTCGGAGGGGTTCAAAACCTGCCCGGAAGCACTCCATTTGCGAAATATAGAAAAAACTCAAAAAAGATGCAAAAAAGTGTTGACAGAAGGGCGGGGATGTGGTATTATACTTGAGCGCCAAGGGCTGCTGGAAAGAATGACTTCTGAAAGCGGCAGAAGCAAAGCGAAAGAACCAATATGGATACGTTGAAAAACGAACCACAAGTTCAAAAAGATCGAAAAGCTTCTGAAAAAAGTACTTGACAAAAAATCACTTCTGTGGTAAAATAATCAAGTCGTCAGCTACTAAGGCTGAGACGCACAGGACCTTGAAAATTGAACAATATCGAAAAACTTGTAACGGAACCTATTTTCGTGTTGGAAAAACACGTTAAACAATTCCAAACAAAGTAATTCACACAGGACGCAAGCGATTGCGTGCTGAGCGAAACAAGATTTAACACTTTTAAGTGATAAATATCATTTATAAAGAGTTTGATCCTGGCTCAGGACGAACGCTGGCGGCGCGCCTAACA
>ERZ836441.609-NODE-609-length-40765-cov-4.472808_pt1 | contig 40765 bp, 59 predicted proteins | sample MGYA00519686_ERZ836441 | MGnify/ENA primary metagenome ERZ836441 (study PRJEB31850, sample SAMEA3708800) | human gut metagenome | biome: human gut; feature: human-associated habitat; material: faeces | place: China | collected 2014 ...
GTCGGTGTTGCGTAGTTAGTACAATCATTATTTTGTGGTTATCCTCCGACTTATACACAATATGTGGATAAATTAAAAAGCAAGGCGGCGCATTTGTCCGTCTTGCTTCTCTTTTACTCCAAAATTATCGACATTATTCTTCGATATATTCAACCAGCTTCGGATCGCCGCTGATGAAATATCCGTCAAGTGTCTTGTACATCGGCTGTCCGTCAACTTCCATCACATGTGTGACTTCCTTTTCTGTAAATGCCGCTGCACCTCTGATCGCTTCATTGTCCCATGAAGGCGCATTCCTGATCCTGATGCTACCATTGAACACCCTTCTGATCTTTCCTTTGATTCTTACCGCTGGCACGCCGTCAATGTTTTCTGTGACAGCTTCTTCAGCCGCCTTGATTTCTTCAGGCGTTGCAGTTCCGACCTGATTTCCGTCTTCATCGAATGTCGGCACGTTTCCATCTGCGTCAGTGTCCAGCGCGCCTTCAGGGACTTTGTCTGTCATTGTCGCCTGCTGCTCCTGTCCTTCCTGATCGGTGTTGTCTGCTGGCTGCTGCTCCTGACTGCCGCCTGTGGCTGTCTGTGGCGGCTCTGCTGGCGTTTCAACCTTTTCCCTGAAGTCTTTTACTACTTCGCCATTTTCATCAAATACAGCGGCTTTCACTTTCTCTGCTGCCTTCTCTGCTGCATCCAGTTTCTTGTATGGCTTGTTTTTTTCTTTGTCGAATGTTTCGCCCATGAAGTATTCCATCGCGCTTCCTCCTTCTTATTTCGCTGTGATGTATTTTGCATTTACATAGCCGTACTTCTTGCCCTTTGCTCCGTTAATGTAAATATAATACCACAGTGCGCCGTTCGGTGCTTTTGCACTTCCGCATACTCCGACTTCTGTGTTCTGCTTAATGCAAGGATATGACACAAGTTTGTCTGCATCTGGATCGGGCTGCTTTCTTACGTTCAATGCGCCTGTGTTCACATATCCAGTGAATGTCGCTGTCTTTGCTGTTCCGTATGGTACAGCTGGATTATTGCCTGATCCGTTTCCTGATCCGTTGCCGCCTGACACGTTGCATCCGTTTTCCAGCGCCATGATTGTATGCTTGCCTTCTGCCACTGAAATGTCGCCAGTCATAAGATTGTTGCCTGTGCCTGTGTACTTGCTTTCTGTGAGTTTCTCGAACTCTCCTGTCGCCATAATAGCATCGACCATGTTGCCTGTGTAAATATCCTTTGACACGCTGATTCCTGCGCATTTAAGCACTGGCGGCATCATCGCACTGCAATCAGTTTCGCAAGGTGTTTTCAATGCTGTCGGATTCCAGCCGACCTTTTCAAGTTCTGTGTACAGTGAAGTTCTGTGTCCCTGACAATATCCGACATTGTCATTCGCGCACAGCTGCTTCATCGCTGTCGCCGCCTTCGCCGCCTTGTTTCTGTCCTTGAAACGAAGCACGACTGTCTGACCGAAGTCATACCAGTTTCCAGTCTTTACTTCACGACCTGTCTGATCGCCCTTCTGTCCTCCTGTTGCTTTTCCTCTTTCGTCAATACTAGCCCATCCGCATAATGTTCCCATGTTCTTTTCCTCCTGTTATTCTTCTGTTAATGCTGAAATGATAATGCAACCGATCACGAAGATATAAAATATCAATACCAGTGGGGCTGCTAATGATACCACGAAGGCGATCAGGAATGCTTTTAATATATACCCGATCCAGTCCTTCGCTGTTGGCGGCGGCTCAACCTCTGCGCCGTGATGTTTCGCTTCTTCCTTGTCAATCTCAACGCCTGCGATCAGCAATAGCATAATGATGACTACTGTCGCCATGAAGCAGATCGCGTATGATGTAATGTAAGCATGTAGCATTCCTTTTGACCTCCTGTCTTTTTATTCCTTCTGTATCTTCTGCACCTGAAGCGCAGCTGCTACCGCTGCCGCTTCCCTTTCTTCAGGCGGCTTGACTGCTTCAGCAGCCTTCTGATTCTTTTTCAAAATAGCGTTCAGTTCTTCAACTGCCGCTTCAATCAGATCATCAACCATGTCTTTGTCGATCAGTCCTTCTGATATGTATTCCGTCAACTTCTGCTGTTGTGCCTGAAGTTGTTCCCATACCCATGACTTCTTGATTGTTCCTGTGCCGCTTCCCCATTCCTTTTCTGCCTTTGATACGATAGACAGAAGGCTTTCTTTTACCAGTTCCACGACTTTGTCTGCCTGTTCCTGAAGCTGCTTCTTTTGGTCTTCCTTTGACTGCTTCAGGAAGTTTCTGACCTTGATTCCGATGCCTGCCGCAATCGCAATGATTGTCAGGATCATCGGCAAATTATCATAAATTGTTTTTAATATTAAAGCTGCATTTTTCATCCGTTCGCACCGCCTTCCTCGTTTTCACTTTCCTGCTTTCCTTTTTTGATTTTCTGCCAGTTCTCAATTCCTGCCTTTATCATGTACCCGAACACACCCATGCGAAGCACTTCAGATGTTTCGCTGATCAGTGTGGTCAGCACCGATGTGTCTGCGAAGTGCCAGATCGCTATTACTGAAAACAGTTCAATGATGATGTAAAGCAGCACGCAGACAACCACAACTTTTTTTGAAAACTCCATGATCCAGCTTGTCAGTGACTTCTTGCGTCTTTTCTTCCTTCTTGCTGGTATTGTATAGCTGTACTTCTCCACGCGCTTTCCTCCTGTTACTCTTCGATGTACTGATGTGGATGTGATTCATCAATGATCTTGTCAATTCTATCCACACGCTTGTGAAGCTGCTTCAGGCTTTCTGATGCCCTGATGTAATACTCCCTGATCTCCTTCATTTCGTTTCTGTATGATCCCATTTCAGACTTCACTTCAATCATAGTATTCTGAATGTTTTCCAGTTTGGTCAGGATCGTTGCATCCTCTCTGGCTTCGTCCTGTGTGTCCTTCTTCACATTTCTGTTGCGTGTGCTGACTCCGAAGAAGATTGCAAACGCAATCGACACGCCTGAAAGTAACAATGATACTTCAATAGTCATTTTCTTTTCCTCCGTCAAATATATTTGCGAAGTGCTGCTTCGATTGCATCGTTTTCGTCTTCTGCCCTTTTGCGCTTCCCGAATAGATCGTCAAGCCTGTCTGTGGCTTCGTCTTGCGTCTGTATCGCTTCGATTCCATGTTGCGCCATTATTTCTGCCTGTTCCCTGACAATGTCTGTCAGAAGCGTATTCACGGCGCACAGCCTGTCGATCAATTCAATCTGCGTCATTATTCTTCACTGGCTTCATACTCTTCGCCAGTAATTTCCTTGTATTCCTCTGCTGTGATGCCCTTTCCTGCTCTCTTCTCATTCAGCGCAACCCAGCCTTTCAGTGTGTCTTTTGTGATATAGTCCATTTCCCACTTTTTCTTCAGTGAATCGAACTTTTTACTGTGTACCTTTTCGGTTGTTTCTGTGTTTGTTCCTGTGCTTGTTTCTGCCATGCTTATACCTCCATCATTTCTTGCATCATTGCCACGTTCATTTCAATTGATGACATTGACTGCATGATCATCTTTGTCGCTGGACTTTCAAGCTCTGCCTGAAGTCTTGCATATTCTTCCTGTGTCATAGTCCTTTCGCTGTACACATAGACAGTGCGGTCTTTTTCTCCGTCAATGCCCTTCCTGATCTGCTCTGCGATGCTCTTTCGCTGATAGACCACTGTCGGGCTTGATGTCGTGTCCCACTCTGTCGGCTTGTCCATACTTTCTGACTGATACCATTCTGACATCATTGTTCTTCACTCCTTTCTTTGAATGCTTGCTGACTTTCTTTTTCAGTTGCTTTATATTGACATATGGCTTGATATGATCTTCATAAAAGCCATAAGTGTCCGTATGTGTAAACCAGCCCATTGATGCCAGCATTGCTGAAGCATCATACCAGTTGACTTTCTCTTTCTTTGCGATTCTGTGCGCCTTCTTTGTTGCACGCTTCAGGATTGATTTGCGAAGCGTTGTGCGATTGTAATGAAATGCAAATCCCATGAAGTCCAGCGCACGCCCTCTGGTCTTCGGTTTTTCTTTTCCTGTCTTCTTGTCTATGACTGGCGGTGCTTTCCTGTCTGGATATTCAAAACGGAATACTTGCCAGTTGTATTTTATTTTCTGGTGCATTTCATTCTTCAGATAGTCTTGCATTGCTTCTTCCAGTCTGTGAAGTTTCTTCTTGTTTCGACCGAATGCAACAATGTCATCTGCATATCTGATGTAATGATCAACGCCGCCCAGTTCCTTCCAGTCTTCAATAACCTTGTGATCGAACGGCTTGAAATTCAGCTGTGTGAACCATTGTGAAGTCACGAACCCAAGTGGAAGCCCTGACAAAAATTCTGCATCCTGCCACTGTTCGTCCTTTATCCACATATCATCAAATTCAGGCGGTTTGACTGTCGCTTCATGCTCCATGACTGTGACACATAATCTGATGAATTTTTCATCTTTAATCACGCGCCGCAGCTTCGTTTCTATGACGTGAATGTCTTCTGTATCAAAGCAATGTCGGACATCTGCCTTCAAGATATAGAACTTCTTGCCCTTATATCCTTTTATCCACTTTTCAACGCGTTTCTTTCCGCTGTGACATCCTCTTTTCGGTATGCTTCCCAGCGCGTGTTCATAAAGTCCATGAAGGATGATCGGCTGAAGCTGTTTGATGATGCAGTGATGCACAACCTGTTCATATTGATATTCAGGTTTTATGATCTCCCTGACTTTTCCGCAGCTGTATTCGTTGATCAGTTGTTTTCTATGCTCTGGCGGTTTGAATGTTTCTTCTTCAAGTATCTTCTGAAGTGCTTTCACATGTTCCTGAAGACATTGTGGATCAGGTCTGTCATTGCCGACTTCCCTTTCTTCCTTCAGCACTCTGGCAACTTCGGGACGCGTTGTCTTGCGCTTTGCTGCATCGTGAAAACATTGTCTGATGTTTTCTTCCTTCAGCATTTCATCAAAAATGTGTTTATATGTCTTCATTCAAAAGGTTTCCTTCTTAACACCTGTTGCACGTTCGCGGCTTTTGCCCTACTAGCACAACCCTTTCTTCGGTTTAACTTTCGCCAAGTGGCGCGGAATATCGTGTGCATTAGGTTATTGTCCCATGATTGTTAAGAGTGAGAGCCGCCGATGTTCCAATTCGCATTCGAAGCAGTGTTGTTCAAATTCACATACGCGCCGCAGTTCGCGCCGTTGTTGGTGTTACCACCGACAAGCGCGACCGCAAGGCAGAAGCATCGGAAGGCGCACACAATATCCCTATATTTTCAATTTTCTTTATACTCACACTTCAAGGGGGATTGCTCCCCCTGTCCCCCTGTGCGGCTTATGCCGCCAAAGGTTCTTCGCAAGAAGGAGAGCCGCCGATGCGCCAACTCGCATACGAAGCAGCGTAGCCCAAAGCCACAAACGCGCCGCAGAGCGCGCCGCCGTTGGCGTCACCACCGACAAGCGCGACCGCAAGGATCGCCATGTTGATCCAGTAATAACAACAACGATATGTCGAAGCACTGCCGCCGACAGATTTGACAAATCGTCCATAGCGCGTCATCAATGTGTCTTTCTGCCATCCTTCTGTCTTGCACGCTGTTCCAACTTTTATGTAGTCTTTCCCTGTCAGGTTATAAGGCGGCGACATCTTCACTTTGATTGTTCCGTTGTCACAGATATAGCCCACAAGTCTGTCCCAGCGGTTTCCCCATGGCTTTTCGCAATAGAACACTTTCACTTCATGCGTTCCGTCATTATAGCCGAAGAACTGTCCTTTTGTGTCCAGTGTTCCTGTCACAACTTTTCCGTAGTCTTTTGATGAATCATTGACATATGTGCTACATACGCCCTGACCGAACTTCGCCTGAAAGTTTTCGGACTTACTGATCAATGTCAGAAGGCTTTCGATCAAATTTCTTCTGCTCCATGAGATAATCGTCCAGCCTGTTCCGTTTGCTGCTGCCCTGCTGATCTCTGTCTGCGCGTTCGTGCCGCAGTCCAGTTTCTTTCCTGACAAGCTGCGAAGTTTCGCTCCGTCATAGCTGCCGCCGTACATAGGCATGTACATATGATCTGCAACACTTCCATCTTCTCTTGTGTATGCATCTGCGTTGTAGTTGCTGTCAACTCTTGTGTCAGATACGATGATATATTCATAGTTTCCGACTTCATACTGACACAGCCACATCAAAGGAAATTCAGACATCGCGTTCAGTGCCGTTGATGCGTCCCCGACATCGGATGCAGTGCCGTCCAGCTTCTTTGAATGGTCTGTGTGGTTTAACTCATACGCAACTGTTCTGTCTGCCTTCAGCATGACTGGTCTGTTCTGCTTAATGAAGAACACTTCGCCCCATGAACCGAAGTCGAATGATCCGTCTGTGAAGTTCATCTTTGCTGGTGTGAATCCTGCTGCATCATACAGATATGTGATGCGCGTGTCAGGATTGCTGTCAGCCTTGTTGATCTTGATTCCATATCGCTTGACATTGCTGAATTTTCCATCTTTATCCTGAAGCTGTGCCAGTATTCCTGTTGTGTCAGCCTTCACAGCGTCAAGCGTTTCTTTGTCTGCTACATAAAGCCTTGCCATTTCTTTTCCTCCTGTTATGTTGTTTCTTCCAAGTACACAAGCCCTGCTTCAACGCCGATCGTGTACTTCTTCCCTGTTGCAGAATCCGACATTGAATTGATTCCCTTCTGGATGTCCTTGCAAGCTGCCGCGCCTGCCTGTGCTGCCGCTGCCTGCTGCTGCGCCGACTGTGCTGCTGCGTTCGCGGCTGATGTCGCCTGCTGCATGTTGTTGTTGAAGTTTTGAATCGTGTTGTACATCTTTTCAAGTGTCGGCGTATCAACAACCGCTGGAAGATCAAGAAACTTGTCTTTTCCGTTTCCTATCCTCAATATGTACTTGCCTGATGTGGTTTCTTCAACGCCCCATTCGTTCACTTCAAGGATGCGTCCTGAAGCCTTCCAGTTCGCTGTCGTGTCCTTTTTCGGTCTGACTGTCCATGTTGCCATCGTGTTTCCTCCTTCCTACACTGTGCCTGCATCTGCTTCGCATTCCTCTGTTGTGAATGCTGTGCCGCCGTCACAAGTCATCGGATCAACGCTGAACGCTGTGCCGCCATCAATCGTGCTTCCGACTGCTCCCTTGATGTCCAGCATCTTTTCATACATCTTCTGCAATTCTTCCTGTGACTTGTATGTCGCTTCAGCGCGTGCCGCCGCTGTATTTGCTGCGCCTGCTGCCGTATTTGCTGAAGAAGCTGCGCTGTTTGCCGCTCCTGTCGCTTCCTGCATGATCTGAAGCTGCTGTTGTCTTGCCGTTTCAGCAGTTTCCCTTTCCTGTTCGCTTTTCTTTCTTCGTGCTTCAGCGTTGATCCTGTCAACCTCTGCCGATGCTCTGGCAGCTTCAGCAACCTTCATCGCAGCTTCAACATTCAAGATGTCATTCTTTGTCGAAACGATGTTGTCGATGTACTGCTGCACTTTCTTTTCCAGTGCTGTGATCTCGTTGCAGCTTTCAATCGCAGCATCATTCCTGTTTGTTTCTTCAATTTCGATAGTGAACGCCTGTGAAGATAACACATACACGTTTTGTGCGTCCCTGATCTCAATGTCGCAGTGTGCTGTTCCTGCTGCCGCAAGTGCCTGATTTGTCAGTTCGACCATGACTTTGTTGTCGGTCACTGTGCATTCGTTATAACAAAAGTGTTTGTCTGGCTTTTTGATATTCGCAATTACGATGTACCCTGTCGGGATCGTGAACACCTTGCCATTGTTTGTTAGCGCGATCCTGATGAATCGTGTGCGCTTGTCGCCCTGCTTCGCTGATGCCATATACAAGCGTTCATCGCCTGTCAGTTCCAGTGTTATGTCAGTTATTAGCTGCATCGCCATTGTCGTCCCCTCCTTCCTGATCGGTGTCAGGTTCGGTCTTCAATGTCTTCTTTGCTGCTGCCTTCGCTTTTTCAAGTTCTTCCTTCAGCCGCTTGATTTCCTGTTGCGCATCGTTCACTTCTTTGTTGTATGCGTTCAGCAGTTCCATCTTTGATTGTGACTTCACTTCAGACAGTATGTCAGCCAGCACGCCTTCCATGACTGTCGCTGACAGATCGTGTTCTGTGCTGATTGTTGCCATTGCGTTCAGGATTTCTCCTTTCGCGCAAGCAATTCTTTGTTCGATCGGTTTCATGTGCCATCCTCCTGTTATTCCAGCGCAGCTTCCTGATATGCAAGTATCAAGTCTAGCTTTGAATCCATCTGCGCAAGCATCGTGTTTTTGATCTGCTGTTCCTTTGTTTCTGTTTCTTCTTCTGTGATTCCTCTTTCGCCTTCAGGCAGATCAAGGATCATTTCTTTTGTTTCCGTCTTTGTATCTTCTTCAATTATGATTTCTTTGCTCATTATATATTTGCGCTCCCTTGTGGTACTGCTGTAATCATTCCACCTCTGACACTGATTGATGATGTCGTCCAGCCGACTGTTCCGTTTCCGTTGTCGTGAATTTCTGTCACTATCGGTATGCTTTTACCATCTGCCACGCCGTAGCCGTTTATATTGACATCGTGAAGATCGACATTGTACATGTCGAACCAATGACCATAAAAGTCGCATCCCAAGTGTATGCCATACTGATCGTATATGCTTCCTGCGCGGCTGAAGCACAGCATCGTTGTATATGATCCTGCGTTTTGTGACTTCATCTGCGCAAATGCCATGTATTTTCCCTGATAGTCCAGATCGAACACAAGCCCTTTGTGCGCGTTGTTCCCCGACCATTCGTTTGTCCCTATTTTCCCAACATAATACCCATCACGATAGAAATGATTTCCTCGTTCGTCAAATACTGCTCTTTTTTCTGCTGCCGTCACATCGCCGTTGTAGATTGCAAGCTGACCATATTCCAGCTGAATGTATTTGCTGTTATTATTCCAAGCCACACGCACGTTGTAGGCGTTCTGTGTGATCTTTGTTCCGAACTCCGAATTGTTGACCTTCTTGTTGACTTCAGTTGTGATGCTGTCGGCTTTTAATTTGATAGCCGCGTTCATTTCCTCTGTTGTTGAATACTCTTTCAGCTTTTTATCGGTTTCATCGTTCGCATTTTCTTCAGCCGTGTCCGCTGCTGACTGTGCCAGTTCGTTTGCACTCTTAATCTTCTCTGTGACTGTCGTCTTTGTTTCATACACCTTCGACACTTCCAGATCAATTTCTTCTGCCTTCAGGTTGATTGCAGCCTGCATCTGTTCTGTCGTGCTGTATTCTGTCAACTTTTCATCTGTCAGATCGTTTGCACTCTTGATCTTCTGATCGACAATGGTTTTCGTTTCGTAGGTCTTTGACACGCCCAGTTCGATTTCTTCCTTCGATGCTGTTATGTGTGTTTCAACCTCTGTCTTCGTGTAATAGCTATCTTCAAGAACTTTCTTCGCGCTACTGTTAGCAATCTTGATTGCTTCTGACTTCGCCTGATCTGTTGCTTCCTGCTGTACTTCAGCGAATGTCTTTGTTGCATTCGACAGTTCGACAGTGTTGTTCTGTGGTGTTTCAGGATATTCCGTCAGCTTCACAATTCGCTGTTTTTCCTTTGTGCGTGTCTTCCTGCTAATCATCCAGACTGTGTCGCCTATGTCATAATCAAACACGCTGCTGTATTTCTCTGACTGTCTTGCAAGGTCAATCACATCTGCTGCATAGGCGACATACGGCTTCGACATTTCGTCCAGTTTCGCGATGCCGTCTTCTATCAGGCTTGTCGTGTTCGTGTATCGCTCATCGCTCCACACATATGTCTTGATCTTGCTGCTGTACTGATAATTTTCAAGATATGGCTTTCCTAGCCATTCAATTCCGATTCCGTCTTTTCCTAAAGGGATCAGGCGTGTATAAAAATCGTATGTGTCGGAAGTCACTGTCAGTTTCTTCAGATTCAGTCCTTCGATGAAGTATCGTCCGCGGTCTGATCCAATCTGTTCGTATATGTCGATTGTCTTTGTCAGGCTGTTGATCTTGCATTCTGCACGATATGTTGACAAACAGTCCTGAAGGACTTTCCATGCGTTCGTTTCTTCATCCTTGTTGATTGTCCTTTTCTTTGCGATCTGGCACACGCCAACCTTCCAGCCTGTTCCTTCAAAGGCAAATTCAAGACACGCCCTGATCGTCTGTTCCTTGCTTTCAAAGCCATAAGGAAAGACCGCGCCTTCCAGTTCTTCGACATTCAGCTGCGCTGTGTATTCGTTGAACTGCGTGCCTGTCTTTCTCTTTCTGATGACATATTCGTCTTCTTTCGTCCTGATGTAGTATTCTTCTTTCAGAAGGTCAACTTGCTTGCCGTCCGAAGGATATTTGAAAGTCAATTCCTTGTCGCCTGAATCAAGTGTCTTCACGATCTTTCTATCTTTGAAGCCCTTCAGGATTCCGACACGTTCTTTTTTGTCATTAAAAATCTGCATCTGTCATCCTCCTAAATCCACATAGGCTTGTACCTGATCCGAACGACTGCGTCTGCACTGGAAAACTTCAAGACTGTCTGCGTCTGCGTGATTGCTGGAAACTTCCACAAGTCAACGCTGGCGAATGCGTCTGCACCATTGTTCGTGATGCGTCCTTCTTCGCCGTCAATGATGATTGTCTGTCCTGCTGCCAGCTGCTCCACGATGATGTCATCTTCAAAACCGCTGATCTTGTAATTCTTCAATGCTTTCTTCGCATACACTTCAATGATTGCTGGTGCTTTTCGTGTCCCTTGTCGGTCAATCGTTGTCTGTGTGATTCCGTCATATTCCAGCTTTAGTTCATCGTCAAAAAAATAGCCTTCCAGCGTGATGTTCAGCTTGTATCTGGTTTTCACTTTCATTTTTGAATAGTCACTGCTTGCTGTGTATGCCTTGAACTTTCCTTTGTAGCCATCGACTTCAACAACGCTTGACTTCGTGAAATTTTCCAAAAATGCCGACATCGACCTGATCAGGCTGTTTCTATCCTTGCCCCTGAAGTACATGCACAACTTCAGCTGTCCCAGTTCCATATCTGTTTCAAATTCTGTCGGAAGAAATGCGCCTGTTACAATCTCATAAACGACAGCAAGCGAAGGTGGCAGCACTTCGGCTGTCAGCTGCTTCGCGTTGTATTTTCTTGCGTCAATGCCATTCACTTTCATGCTGCCTTACCTTCCTTTCCTTTTATCTTCCACAAGCTGTTCATCCACTTTCGTGTATGTCTTGCTTGCCACTTCTTCGCCGTCAATGTATGTATGATTTTCAACCTTCACATTCGTTCCTGACTCTATATTCTTCAGCTTTTCATCAAGTATTGAGTTCAATTCCTGATAGAATGGTTTTAGCGGAAGAATAGCTTCGCCGCCTGTTTCTGGTTCGCCGCCAGCAAGCAGCTTGTTTCCGTTCATTCCGAAGATCATTGAATCGTTCATAATACCGCCGTTTTTGTACCAGTCTATTGAAAAGTGTGGTACTGATGGAGGATTCAGGCTGAAGCTTCCTGTGATCTTCGGGTGTGGTAATTTCAGTTTTGGAAGTGACCATGTGAAGTTGAATTTCGACTTGATCGCTTCGATTGCATTGTGTACAGCGTTTTTCGCAGCGTTGATCGGTGTTGTTATTGCGTTCTTGATTGCATTCCAGACCGATGTTGCTGTTGATTTTATGCTGTTGAACACGTTGCTGACTGTTGATTTTAATGTGTTGAACACGTTGCTGACTGTGTTCTTGATGCTGTTCACAACATTGCTGATCGTGCTGCTGATGCTGTTCCAGATTGATGTCACTGTTGACTTCACGCTGTTGAATATGTTGCTGACTGTCGTCTTGACCGCATTGAACACATTCGTGATCGTGTTCTTGATGCTGTTCACAACATTTGAAACTGTCGTGCTGATTGCTGTCCACACTGTCGTGAATACACCGCTGACCGCGTTCCATACTGTCGTGATAATATTTTGGATCGTCTGCAATGTCGTCTGTATCTTCGTGCTGATCGTGTTCCAGACATTCGACACTGTCGTGCTGATTGCTGTCCACACTGTCGTGAATACACCGCTGACCGCGTTCCATACTGTCGTGATGATATTCTGTACAAACGTGATTGCTGTCTGTATCTTCGTACTGATTGCATCCCAGACTGAAATGATTGTATCTTTGCAGTTCTCCCAGATAAATCGGAACGGAACTGTCAAGATTTCAAATGCTGCGCTGAAGAACTCTGCAATCGCCATAATAACGACTGTGATCACGTTCTTGATTGTTTCAAAGACTGTTGATACAAAGTCCCTGATTGTCGTGAATATGTTGCTGACTGTGTTCCAGATTCCTGTCAGTACATCTGAAATTGTCGTGCTGACTGCTGTCCATGCTGTTGTTACTGCGTTCTTTATTCCGTCAAGTATGCCTGTGAAGAACGATACAATGCCGTTCCAGATGTTTTCAAAGGTTGTCTTGATGCTATTCCATACTTCATCCCATGAAGTACCAAATAAGCCCAGAAAAGCGTCAGCAACGCCCTTGATTGTGTTCAGAATATTGCTGATATATTCCTTCAGCCCATTCCATACGCTTTCAAATATTCCTTTTACTGCGTCCCAAGCCCCTGACCAGTCGCCTGTGAATAACGACACGAACAAATCAAACACGCCTGTGATCACATTCAGCGTTGTTTCAATGACATTTGCGATATTATTGAACACGCCTTCGATGATCGGTGCTAACAAATTGCAGAAGCCTTCCCAGATTGCCTTGACCGCTTCCCCGAAGTTTTCAAAATCAAAGCCCAGCGAATTAAGCTTGTCAGTGATGTGCTGTCCGAACTCTGTGAACACTGTTTTGATTCTGTCCCAGATTTCCGTGATCTTGTTCCTGAAGTCTTCGTTCGTGTTCCACAGCGTCACTATGACTGCCGTGATTGCTGTGATCGCAGCGACCGCAATTCCGACTGGCGATGTGATCGCCGCAAGCGCGCCTTTCAGGACAGCCATGCCGCCTGTTGCTCCTGACGCTGTTGTTCCCATTGCCGCCAGCTTGCCAACAACTTTTCCGATCCCTGATGATAGCTGTCCAGATACGCTGATAGCTTTTCCGACTATCGTCAGCAAAGGACCGATCGCAGCCACAACGCCTGCAATTTTCAGGATCGTTTCTTGCTGCTGTGGGCTTAATGCTGCGAACTTGTCTGCAAGTTCTCCAATCTTCGCCACTGCCTTTTCCATGAATGGAAGCAGTGCATTTCCCACAGTTATTCCAATATCTTCCAGCTTCGACTTCAGCTGTGTCAGTCTTCCCAGCAAATTGTCCTGCATTGTTGCCGCCATGTCTGATGCAGTGCCGTCACAATTCTGTAATGCTTCAGCATAGTCACTGAAGGACATTCCGCTTGCAATCGCTTCATCTGACAAGCCAGACATGATTGTTTGCAATGCTGAAAACTGGTTCGTTCCTGCGATTGTCTTTGCAAGGTTCGCTTGCTGTTCGTCTGTCAGGTTATTCCATACGCCGCGCACTCCTGTCAGTATGCTTGACAGGCTGTTCATGTTGCCCTGCGCATCGTACACTTCAACACCATACTTCGCCAGTTCGGTTGCACAGCCTTTTGTATCTGTCGCAAGTCTTGTCATAATAGCGTTCAGGGCTGTTCCTGCTTCGCCGCCTTTAACGCCAGCGTTCGCCATTGTCATCAAGACTGCTGTTGTTTCTTCCACCGAATATCCCATTGAAGCAGCTGTCGCAGCGCAGTTTTTATATGCTTCTCCAAGTGCTTCGGTTGTTGTGTTTGAATGGCTCATTGCATAAGCCATTTCGTCTGCGAATTTTCCTGCGTCCTTTGCCGATAGCCCGAACGCTGTCAGATAGTCTGTGACGATGTCTGAAGCTGTTCCCAAGTCCATCGCGGATGCTGCTGCCAGATTCAAGATGCCGCCAATGCCTTCCAGCATGTCATCCGTCTTCCAGCCTGCAAGTGCCATATATTCAAACGCTTCGCCTGCTTCGGTTGCTGAATACTTTGTATCACGCCCCCACTGACGCGCTGATTCTGTCAGCTTGTCAGTTTCTTCTGCTGTTGCTCCGCTGATTGCCTGCACTTTTGACATCTGCTGTTCAAAGTTTGCTGCAACTGTTACCGATGCCGCTGCCACGCCGCCGATCGCGGTTGTGACCTTCATCATGTGCTGTCCTGCTGTTTGCACTGCCTGTCCGACTTTTCCAGCCTTTTCCGCGTATTCATCGAACTTCTGGCGCGCAAGTTCCGCATTGACATCACGAAGCTGCACTTCCATGTTCGCAAGGTCAGCTTCAGCCTGTGTGACTGCTGCCCCCTGCTTCTTGACTGCTGCTTCATACTTTGTTGTTTGTGCTTCGGTTGTTGCCAGCTGCTTTTCCGCTTTGTCCAGTTCTGTTTTTAATTTCTTTGTTTCTTCTGAATTTTCGCCAGTCGCTTCCTTGCTTTCCTCATAGGCTCTTGACAGTTCTGCGACTTTTGTCTTCAGTTCTTCGCTTTTTTTCTTGTTGTTGTCCAGTCGTGTTGTCAGCGTTTCATAATGTGTTTTACAATCCGCGACTTTCGTCTTCTGGACATCCATTTTCTGTGTAAGTTCGCTGATCTTCGCCTTTAACGCGTCAGATTTCGTGCCGTACAGTTTGGCGTTTGCAGCAGCAAGACTGTACTGTGACGACAGTTCTTTCATGCTTGCGACCGCCGCTTTCATCGCCGACTGATATTCTGACATTGAAGCACCGATCTTGATTGATGCCTGCGCCATATATGCACGTTCCTTTCATCACTTTTCGTTGATGGTCTTGATCTCGAACGCCACATGATCCAAAAGGCTCATAATATCCGACTTCATAACATTTGAAAGTGAATCGTTCAGCCCTTTTATACACAGCTTTACAACCCTGTCCACATTGTCGCGGCACACTTTCCAGATGTTTTCATCGTCCAGCTGCTTTTCAGCTTCGTTGTAGCCGTTTTCTTCGTCATAATCATCGAACGCTGACTTCTCCTGTTCGACTTCATCTGGTCTGTTTGGGTTTAATTCAAGGAACTTCGGTGTGATGATGTCCTGCATCACAAAATGAATCATCTTTGCTGTTGCCAGCTGTTCTGCGACATCTGCCTTCAGCACTTCCCTTTCAGATATGCCGAATATCATTTTCATAATTGCTGCATTGAATTGAAACGCAGATGCAACATCATCGCCGTTGTTCTTTTCCATAAGTTCTGTATATGCTCTGTACTTTTCAACCGATACTGATGCGCATATATATTCTTTTTCATTGCACGTCAGCGTCAGTTCGGGTATTATTTGCCACTTGTAAAATTTTTTTGTAGCTTCTCAACCTTTCCGTTGACTTCATCGCCCAGCGATTCTTCGATCAGTGCAAATTCCATGATGATTGCTGCAACTCCCAGTCCTGTTTCCTTGTCCTTCAACTCGTCAACAGTGAACTGGTTGCCGTAAACCATGCAAATGCAGTCCAGCATCTTTCGGAACTGTTCTGCGGTGTAAAGTCCGCTTTTCTTTTCAGTTCCCATGATGTCGTCCCTAACCTCCAAATATTCCATATAGGTGTCAACGTCCATCTTTGGCATTTCATATTCTTTGCCGTTTATAATTAACTTTCTTTTCATTGTGTTTGCCCTCCTATTGTTCTTTTACGCCGCTTCTGTTGGCTCTTGTACCTTTCCGAACCAGTTTTTGATTGCTGCTGCTGCGTCCGTGTGTTCTGTCAGAAGGTTGCTTTCGTCAACCTGTGTTTCAAAGTTTCCATCACATGCGCGTTCGTAGAAACTGCCCTTCAGCGTTGCTGTCTGTGTTGTGACCTTGTCTTCCTGTGTCTGATAGTTGTCGTCATATCCCTGACCGAATGTTCCGACATAAAGCCATACAAATTCATACTTGCCATTCAGCTTCTTTGCTCTATATCCGACAGCGACTTCAGGTGCTTTGTCGTCCTTGTTTTTCACAAGCCAGCCATTCTTGTATAAATGACCGAACAACATTGCTTTGTCCTGCGGTGCAAGCGAATTGACTTCAAACTCCACGTCTGTTCCTTCGTAGGTTTCAACTGTGTCCTCCACTCCATCATCGCTGTAAATCTTTTCAACGCTGAATTTATCAGACACTTTTCCTGAAATAGCACGCGCAAGTTTGACTGGTGTGCCTGCTGCGTATGCTGTCGCATCGTTCTGTGTTACTGGTGCGACATAAATGTCACGAAACGACTTTGTTCTTGATCTGATGATCTGCTTTCCTGCTTCACTCATTCTTCTTCGTCCTCCTGTTCTGCTTCTTCTGCCGCCATGAATCTTGCGGCATTCATAAATATTTTTGTATCTGTTTCAAGATTGTCATTTGCGCCCATGAATGCGAATCCTGCCTTTTTCATAAGTCGCCTGATTCTCTTTTTTAACCTGATTTGATCTGTACTTGACCAGATGCACACTTGCACTGCTGCAATCTCGACTTCTTCGTCATCGTCCGAATGTTCGCCGCCGTAGTCCCCCAGATTCCACACAGTCACATGCAGTCCCTTGATGTCTGCGTCATACCAGCCCTGCTGTACTGTGATTCCTTCTGCTTCCAGCACTTCAAGCGCATCCAGTGTCTTCTTCACAATGTCCATGTGTCATCCTCCCAGCTTTTCATTCAATAACTTCTGATATTCCTGATCTGCTATCGTGTCCCACTGTCCGCGGCATTCTTCCATTGTGTTGTAAAGGAAGTCTTGTGGGGGCTGTTTCGTTGTCCCCCATTCCACAAACTTCATGTAAAACCAGTTTTCTGCATCGCCCAGAAGTGTCCAGCCGACTTCGCCGCCCTTTGTTGTCACTTTCGTGGGGATATTATCCGCAGCATGTCCAGAAGGTCTGTACCCCTTCTTTCCTGACTTTGAATTGTCTGCCGACCTTGCCATAACTGTCTTCATTCGTGGTTCGGTATAATCAACAGAACGCTGGAATATCTGCTTGTTTGTTTTTCTGATTTCCGAATCGCTTGCAAGTGTTTCCAGTTTGTTTTGAAGTTCTTTCAGCCCTTCAAATTCAAAAGTCACTTTCATGCTGTTTCCTTCCCTGTGTCAGAATCTGACACATTTATGTGACGCGGTTCGCCTTCAGCTGTACATATTGCTTGTCGTTCTGTCTGAAGTCCCTTGCAAAAATGTTGTACTTTTCGCCTTCGTACTCCACGAAGTAGTCCTTCAAGTGTGCTGCAATCTCTTTGACCTTCTTGCAATACCTGACATTATCGAACACGATCGCGTCTTCCAGCCTGATTTCTATTGCCCTGTACAGTTCTTTTCCGTAAAGGCTGCCGATCTCGCACCAGCATTCGTGATACAAGATCGGTTCTGTTTCCACTCGCCTTCCATCAACTTTTCCGTACTGGTATTTGTATATTTTGATTCTTGCGCTTGACATATCACTTCAACCTTTCTTTCAACATCATCGACTGCACCGCGAATCTGACTTTGTCGTCTGTTGGTGCTGTTCCGTCCCTGTTGTCGTAGGCTTCTTTGACATACATGCAGATCAATAACTTCTGGCGGTTCGTGAGTGCTTCAGGATTGAAGTCTTTGATCAGGTCTGTCATTTCTTCCAGCACTGCTGCATAAATCAGTTTGATCACTTCATCGTCATCGTCATAGTCGATACGACAATATGCTTTCAGTTCTTCCAGTTCCATGTCTTTTCCTCCTCTCCTGAAGCCTGCTGCCATTAACCAGCAACAGGAACTGTGATTTCTCCCTTGATGACTGCTTCTTCATCAAATGCCTGCACATCGAATCTGTCACGCACCTTGATTCCTGTCTGGTCTTTCGCCCATAAGTCGCCAGCTTCGGTTGAAAGTTCGATGCTGATCTTCTCTCGGTCAAATAAAGTGATTGCTTCCTTCAAATCGCCCATGTAGATCGGGTATTTGTACGCTGACACGTTGCTTCCGTCTGACTTAACTTCCACATTCTTCAACACTTTGTTGCTGACTTTCTTGATCGGATATACACCGAAAAGAAGCATCTTTGACTTGTCTGTCACATCATGCTGCAAAATGTAGTCGCCACGCTCGTCCTTGATCTTGTCAAGGTAGTTGAAGCCTGACTGGTTTGTCAGAACGATTGAAGAAGATGCAATCGCTGGATCAAGTGTCACATTGAAGACATCCTTCAAGTCGTCATATCCGCTGATTGCCACTTCTTTTCCTGTTGTGATTTCTGCAAGTTTCTTCAAAATTGCAGCGTTTCTTGTGGCTCTTGACTTCTTCGCGATCCACTTATTCAGGAAGCCCAGAATATTTTCTGCTGTGTCCTGCAAAAGTTCCCTTGTAACTTTTAAGATGCCGCCCTTTTTCTTGATCTTGTACTTGATCTGTTTTAACTTCGGCGTTTCTTCCTCTCCGAACTCTTCGCCTTCGTCAACATCGTCCCATGGTGTCGAATCTGCATCGACTTCAAACACTCTGCTTCCTGACAATGTGCTGACAGGCTCAACATTGACATACTGTTCAAGGTCATCGTCTGTTCTTCTCAACTCATGGATGTCTGTCTGAATATCCTGCGGTACAGTGAAGCCGCCGTCTTCGTCTGACTTCTCTGACATTGCGTCCATGATCTTCTGATCCTTTTCATTCAGTTTTGTCTTGCGCATTCCGCAGACAATACGATTGACAAACGCGCGCGCGATGTCTTTCTTGGAAGGTGCTTTGTCCTTACCTTCAGCCTTTGTTGCTTCGTCCTTGTCAATCTGGTCTTTGATGTCCTCGTCCTCGTCATCCTCTAAGTCCATAAGGATGTTGAAACGATCCTGCATGTCCACAAGTTCTGCTTTCGCTTCCTTTGCTTCCTTCGTCTTTCCCTCATTCACAAGGGATTTGATCGCGTTCTTCTTGTCATTGATTTTCTTCAGTAACGCTCTTGCTTCTTTGCTCATTGTTTTTCCTCCGTTTTCTTAAATTCCATACATGTACAGATCGCCCAGAATTTCTTCTGTTTCGTCTGCCTGCTGCTGTCTTGCTTCGATGTCTTCAGCTGTTTCAGTCTTCATTCCTGCTGGCGCATGTTTGAATCTGTCTATCATGTAGCCGACACATGCTGCGACTGCTTCCGCTGATTCATCCACTTTGATGTTGAAATAGTCTGAAGCGCGACACTCTGATGCTTCGCTTTCTGACATCCATGTTTCTGCATTGATCAGTTCTTCAAGCTGGTCTGCTGTCACGCCTTCCTTTGCTTTTGTCATGTAGATGTCTGTGATCATCTGCTGACAGCTGTCAAGCTGGCTTATAACCGCCGCGAAGTCGTCTGCATTGCCCCACGCCATTGTCAGCGGCTTGTGAATCATGATCTGTGCGCCTGTTGACACAACAATGTCATCGCACGCCATAAGGATCACGGATGCGATTGACGCTGCAATTCCGTCCACAATGCCTGTGATATGTCCTTTGTGACGTTTCAAAATGTTGTATATGCCAATTCCTGCGAATACATCGCCGCCACAGCTGTTGAAGTACACTGTCAGTTCTGCATTGTTGTCAATGCCGTTCAGAAAGTCCGTGATGTCCTGTGGACAGGTGTCTTCTGATGTCCACTTGTCCCACGCCGAAGATACAATGTCGCCGTATATGTACAGTTCAACGCCGCCTGCTGCCGCGTCTTTGATCTGCATGAAGCCGACATTTTCAATCGTTCTTTTCGTTCGATTTCTTCTTGTGAAGTTCATTTTCTTCGCCATCGTCTTCCCCTCCTTCCTGATCGGTGTCAGGTTCATTCGTTTCGGCTGTTTCCTGCTCCTGTTCATCCTGATCCGTATTTTCGCCGCCTTCTGTGTTTGGCTCATTTATAGGATTGTCAGAATCGCTGTTTTCTTCAGTGTCCTGTTCTTCAGCTTTGTCATATGCTGCCCCGACTTTCGTTAATGGCACATAAGTTCCATTAACAATCAATGTGTCGCCGCCTTCCATGTCCATCAAATCAAGTTTTCTTCTGGCTTCGTTTACTGTTTCGATGCCGTTGTTGATTCCTTCTTTTAGGATTTCCATTTGTGTTTTGCTGTCGGTACGAAGCAATACTTTTTCATTCATTTTGAAGTACAGTCCGTCTTCCGTTTCGTCATCCGATAATAGCTTGTAGTTCACTTCTTCTTCGTACTGCTTCAGTACGAAAAGCATAGTGTCCACATAGAATGACAGCTGCTGCATTTCCGAATTGCTGTATGATGATTTTTCATAGTCGTTGATCTGGTTCGGCTTGATTCCGAACGCTGCTGCAATCTGAAGTGCAGAATATTTCTTCAATTCGATGAACTGTGAATCTGTCAGTTTAATATCCAGTGGTGTCAGCTTCATTCCTAGCGGCACAGGAAGAATCTTGCCTGTGTTCTGACTTCCTGCTCCGAAGCGTTCAAAAGTCTGTCGCAGCTTTGTGGCTGCATCTTCATTCAGTTCGCCTGTGTATTCCAGCACCGCTTTCGCTGTCAATCCGTTTTTGTACAGATTATTCAGGAAGCGTTGTGATTCAATCACGCCTTCAACAGTCTGCTTCAGGATGTATTGCACTGGTAGTCCGACTATTCCATTCAGGCAGTGTGAAGTCTTGAAGTGCAAGACATCTTCCGTCCTGAATATGTACTGTTCGCCTGAATATTCATCACTGTATAAGTACCAGATTTTCCCTTTGCCTGCGAAAATGCCTTTGTCGTCAACTATGATCTGCACCCTGTCCGATGGCATGATCCACATGTCCAGTGCTTTATATTCTCCACCATATTTCTTGCGCTTGAATTTCCTGCGTACATAGACATATGCGTTCCCATAATGGTTTCTGTTCATTTCTACAGCGTTCCAGAAGGTTGTCGGTGTCATAAAAGGGTTCGGACGCTGCTTCATAAGCCTTGCAATGTCGTTGTCTATCGGCTCACTGATGCCCTTGTTTGTTTTCTGGTACAACTTCCATGGCATTTTCGCGACTGTTTCTGACATCATTTTCAAACAAGTGAAGTATGTCACGTCAGATGTTGGCTTCTTGCTTTCACTGTCGCGCTTAATCCCAACCCATTCCAGAAACGATTCATCATTCAGTGTTGCTGTATCTGTTTCAATATTCATTCCGAATGCTTTCATAATTCCTTTGTTCAGTGTTTTCCACATGTTCAACCTTGCGCACCTCCCTTCTGTCGCAATTTCTCTGTTCCTGCAAACCAAATATCAAGGTATCTGTTGACATCTGGCTTGATTTCGCCCTTCATTGCCATCATCCATGCATCAATGATTGCATCCACGATGTCGATTCGCTCTGTTGCGTATTCTTTATCAATTTTTATTTCCCCGAAGCTGTTTGAAGTCGTCTTTGCGTTCGCAATAGACCACTTTGTTGCTTCGTTTCCGTCATGTTCGACATGCCCTGCTTCCAGTTCCAGCCTGAAGTCAACTGTCGGATCGTTCAATTCTCTTGCCGACTGTTTCACTGCGATGCTGTCAAATCCCAGTGCTTCCAAGTCTGTCAGGAACGCTGAAGCATTGTGCGGATCATAACAAATCCACTGCACATCCAATTCATACAGCTTCACGATCTTCTGCAAGTACGCAATTATGTACTTATAGTCTGTTTTTACGCCGCCCATTGTTTCAGTGACTTCGACAAGTCCCTGTCTGATCCATAGGTCATAAGGCACGCGATCCGTCTTGATGTGTTCTTCAACTCTCCTTTTCGGAATGAAGCTGTGTGCGTGTATGAAGTAACATTTGTCTTCGCCGCGCATAAATGGGATCACGATTGCGATTGATGTCAAGTCGCCGCCTGATGACAGGTCAAGTCCGACATAAGCCTTCTGACCTCTGAAGTCAGCCAGTGTCTTCTTGACTGCTGCCCTTGTCCAGACATCCATGTTCTTGATATAAACATCATTCGTCCACTGAATCCACATGTTGAGCTGCTTGACAATGAAGTCGCGCAGTGTCGATCCTCCCATTTCCTTCGCTGTGGCAGCAATCGGGATCATGTTCTGCAATGCGTCCCTGTCATATTCCAGAATCGGGTTCGCCTTGATCCAGTTTTCAGGTGTCCACATATCGTCAGATTCATTCATTTGCGCGATATAAATGAATTGTGAATCATTACTTGCTACACCCTTCAGGACTTTCACACAGTATTCATACAGTGCAAAACACGGCGATTTCAGATCGAATCCTGCCGTTGTGATCACGCTGATCAGTGCCGACTTCATTTTCTTGATGCCGCCTTCAAGCAGCTTGTACATCTGATCATCTTTATGGGCGTGATATTCGTCCACGATTCCCAGATATGGTCTGAAGCCGTCAATCGACTTCGTGTCGCCTGACAGTGCCTTGATCTTGCTGTGTGTGATCTTGCAGTCGATTGTTGAATTGTGTTCGTGAATCTTGAAGCACTCTGACAGATCGCTGTCAGAATTTATGAACTTCACAATTTCGTTGAAGACAATCATCGCCTGATCCTTCTTTGTGGCTGTACAGTAAACCTGACCATATTTGTACTTGTCAAAATTGCCGTAATAAGCCGCCAGAATACCATTCAGGAATGACTTGCCGTTCTGTCGTCCCAGCTGTATATAACTGGTTCTGAATCGTCTGTGATGTCCGTCTTTAGTTCTCCATCCGTTCAGGCTTCCCAAAATGAAGCACTGAAACGGATATGCTGTCACTGGCTGTTCTTCTTCGCCTTCCGCAATGGTCAGCGTTTCTGCGAAGTCAATGATCCTTTCCGCTTCTTCAACATCAAAGTAATAGCGATATGGCGCAGCTTCAGCCGCTTTCATGTCGTCTATATGTCTTTGACATGCTGCTTTGACCAGATCGCCAGCAACAATCTTGTCCGCAAGGACATCCAGCGCGTATTGTGTAGTTCTATCTGTTGTCATGCGTTCGCCTTATGCGAATTTCGCGAACTTATTTTCTTTCGGTGTTTCCTTGTCTGCTTTTGGCACTACAAGGCGACAGCGGCTTGACACTGTCAGTCCGAAGTCCGCAGCCCCCTGACGACATTGTTTGAAATATCTGTCTTGAAGTAGCGCAAGTCTTTCCACTTCTCCGTTCACGACTTCTTTTTTGATCTTCACTGGCTGTCCGTATTCGTCCAGCTGCTTTGTTGCGATCTCAATTTCCACCATGATCGGTTGTCTGTTCAGTTCTTGCGTGACTGCGATGTATTTTTCTTGTGCGATGACCAGTCTTGCAAGCGCATCAACATCAAGGTTTGATATAAGGTCAATCGCACGAAGTTCCTTCACGATTTTTTTGAAGGTTCTTTTCTGTGTCGGCGATAAGTATTGCGGTGCTGTCACTTTATCCGCAGCCGCTTTCACTTCTGTTCGCTGACGTTCTTCAATTTCAGCTTTTGTCAGGTGTTTTTTTCCTTTTGCTTGTACCAGCGCGATCGGCTGTCGTTGTCCTGCCATTCTTCTGCGACCTCCCTTCTTTGCTGGTTTCCTTGCGGTGTGTCAGAATCTGACACGCACCCTTTTCGGATGCCCTGATCTGGATTTTCCGTGGGGAGTTTTCTCCACGGAAAAGGGGAAGCGCGACTAAATAAACTTAACCCGATACTTTTTCATACTCCCCCTGTCGCCTTCCAGTGGCGTTCTATCAGGTCATACAACATCTTTTGTGTCGCTTTTTTCGTCTGTTCATCCTTGCTGTACAAGGCTTCAATAATTCCATGACTGTGATTGCTCAATGGGATCAGATTGGTTGCATCAAGTCGTCTGTTCCAGTCGTCTTCAATAGGTGTGATATGATGCACCATGTCAGCTGTCTGTATTACATGCAGCACATAGAAGGCATATATATCAACGCCATCAAACTGCCTGATTGTTTCGGCTCTTGTCTTCCTCCACTCACTTGATACATAGAAGGCTGCTGTCTTCTTGTTTCTTCGGTGTTTGTTGTATTCCATGTGTCTTGACTGCTGCCCTGCTGCCTTCGCTGCACAGGCTTCACATTCAGCTATATTCTGTGGTATTAAAGCCCCACATCTGCACTTGTGAAATAACAAACCCTTGCACCGCCTTCCTGCTGCTGCATATGCTTCATATATCCGTCTGTATAGGCTCTATACGCAGCCACTTATATATGCCCCTTATATATGCCCTATATATGCGCCCCTGTCAGGTATGCCCCTATATAAAGCCTTGTTTTTATGCTTCCTGTGGATGCCCTTATATAAGCACCCACATTCCGCAAATAAGAGGGCAGAAATGCAATAAAAAAGACCGATTCAACACTTCTGTGCTGTTTCGGTCTTTCTGTACAACATTTCACGATACTATTTTACTTTAGGATGTCCCCTATAAAAACCCCCACTTTTCCCACGCTTTTCCCATGCTTTCACTGTCGTTTCCCTCGAAAAAAGCCTTTTTTCAGATCGCGTTTTTCAAATTCCGTTAATTCCGAATAATTTGACGGACATTTTTTTCAAAATCGCTTTAGACCAGTTTGAAGGGCTGTTTTTTCCACAATTCAGCCGATCCGCAATCTCTTCAAAGGTCAATCCGTCAATATAGTGCATTCTGAACGCTTCAAACTTGTACAATGTGCCTTCTTTCCTGCTTTCGGCTTCCAGTTCGGTCAATGCCCTGTCAATGTTAATTATCATCATCGCCGTGACCATTTTTGCTTCCTTGACAGATTTCAGCTTTGCATTTTCGCCCTTCAGGACGCTGTATGCTGCTTCTGCGACCTCTTCTTCTTCCGTGATTGCATTATTTATATATTTTTTCAGGTCGATGTACGATTCCATCAATCTTCGTGTGTTATACAGTGTTTTCTTCTTCTCTGCCCTCTTTTCTTCGATTCTGACTTCAGCAAATGCCCTTCGCACCGCGATCCTGATTGCTTCCGTCATGTCCTGCTGTGTTTCATCGCTATTTTGCACATTGCACACCTTCTTCCCTACTTCTTAGGCTTTCGCCTTTTATTCTTTCTGGCTTTTTCAAGTGCCTTCGCCCTGATCATCGGCATTCCTTTCATTTTGCGCCTGTTGTTGCTGATTAGTTGCTTCCTGAACTGAAAAGATGTCATTCCTGCCTTTTTAAATGCTCTTTTTATTGCTTCGCCTGCCTGCACTGCCGTTTCTCCGATCTTCCTGAATGTTGTCGCCAGTGCTTCGCTGGTTCTGTGCGCCCATACGTCCAGTGATCCAAGAATTTCCACAACTTCATCTTCTGTCAGCTTTCCTTTCTCTGACAATGCCTTGATCAGTTCGTCTTTCGACCATTCAGGATCAATCTTCATGTCATTCGTGATCGCCAGCAATCGCAACACATCTGTATTGACGTTTCTTTCTTCTTTCTTCGGTTCTGGTTCTTCTGGCTTTGTTATTTCTTCAGGTTCTTCAACAACTGCTGCCCTGACAGCTTCCTGTCTGTCCTCTTTGATCATTTCCTGTGTTCTTTCAAGAATCTGTTCTGACAGATCATCTTTTTCTTCCTTCTGTGGCTTCGTATTCCTGCCAGTAAGCCTGTTTTTAATCTTTGTTGCATATTCCTTCAGCTTCATGTCTTTCACTCCTTCCTGCGCCTTTATGTAAAAGGCAAATCGTCAACGCCGTCTGGTATGTTCATAAAACCATCGCTGCTGTCTGGTGCTGGCTGTGGTCTTGATTGGTTGTCGCCTGCCGCCGCTTTACTTTCCGCAAACTCGACCGATTCAACAACAACTTCCGTTGTGTAAATCTTGCGACCTTCTTTGTTTGTATAGCTGCCAGTCTGAATGCGTCCTTCAATCACAAACTTTGTTCCCTGCTGTCCGTACTTCTCCATGAACTGTCCTGTCTTTCCGAATGCCACACAGGAAATGAAGTCAGCTGACTGTCCTTCCTGATCTCTCTGGACTCTCCTGTCAACCGCAAGTGTGAAGCGCGATATTGCCATAGGCTCTGCGCCTTCTGTATATCGTGTCTGTGCATCCCTTGTCAGCCTTCCCATCAATATGACCTTATTCATTCTTCTTTGCTCCTTTTTGTTCTTTGTTTCCTTTGACTGCTGCCTTGATTATCTCTGTAATAATCAAGATGATCAGTGCTGTCAGGACTGCTATGAATCCCAACTGCAATATAATCACGATAATTCCACCCAGATTGCTGATTGCTTCTTCAATCCATATACTTCGCATGTTTCTTTCCTCCTGTTATCTTCGACATATCATGTCTTCATAAAGTTTCTTGTAGGTGTCGCGCTCTGCTTCAAGCCTGATCATCTGCTCACGCGATGCCCCCCCCGATTGATTTTCGACATATTCCTTCGTGTCTGCTCCTGCATCCAGTTTCAATGCAATTTGAAGCGCAATGTCGATCTGCTGCATTTCTCTGTCTGTCACGCTTCCGATCCTGTTATTCAGTCTTTCAACGCTGATTGTTGTCGGCTGTTCGCACAGTGCTTCAGATACCCTTCCAGTTGTTCTGATCGTCACATGTGTTGACATGTCCTTCTTCGGCTGTGATGTCAGGAACACAACGACTACATCACCGCTGTGTTTGTTCAGGAAGTCAGCCGACACAATGACGGCTGGTCTGTCCTTCCTGATCTCGTTTCCTCTCTGTCCTCTGTTGTTGTTGATATAATACACATCGCCGCGTCTGACATCGAACTGCTGCTGTGTCTTTGTTAAATGTTCATACATGTTTTTATTCCTCCGTATATTCTGCGTACTGTTCTTTTAGCATCTTTGCACGCGCCTGAATGTCGTCTGCAAGTTCTTTTTCTTTGTTTTTGTATGTCTGCGCCCTTGCTGGTCTTCTTGCTCTGATCGCGTTCTTGACTGCCGTCTGAAGCTGTCTGCGCTTCTGAATCGCTATTCGTTGTACCCTGTCAGTGATTGTGATTGTGTAATGTGTGCCACAGATCGGGCATTCATAATACTGTTCGATGATGTCGTTGTGTTCCTCGTCCTGTGTGATCACTCTGTTTTGAATCTCTATCATGTCAGGTGTGAATGTTGCCGCACATTTATCGCAGATTATTTCATTCATGCTGTTTCCCCTTTCTGCTGTTTATGCCTGCTGAATCTTAATCATTTTCAGCAAGAATCTTGCTGACAGTTCTTCTTCTTTCTCTTTTCTTTCCTCTCTTGTCATGCCTTCCTTGTCGTCAAGTTCTGCAATCTCGTCCAGAATGTCTGCTGCTTCTCTGAATGTCTGCGCCATTTCCTTAATTTCTTCTTTTGACTGCATGTCTTTTCCTCCTATGCTCCATATTGTAGTGTTCTGTTGTCTGCGTCCTGTCCTGCGCCTGTTGCTGCTTCCTGAAGCGTTTCTTCGACTTCTCCTAGTCCTAAAATACAATAGCCGTCTTCAAGTGCTGATGATGTGATGCTTGTGTCAACGCAGATAATTGTCTTCTTGCACTGCTGCCCTGTCGCCTTGCCTTCCTTGAATGCAATCAGCGTCACTTCCTGTCCTTTTCTGAAGCTGTCGTCTTTCGTGATGATGTACGGCTTGCCTTCTTCAATTTCTTCAAATGCGCTTTGTGACATTCTGATGCACTTGTCCTTGTTGCTGTCCGAAGGAAGCTGCTGCATCTTTTCTTTGTCTGCCTTCTCGCGAAGTTTCTTTGCTGTTTCTCTGTCAATCGCGTCCTGTTCTTCGCTGTATCTTTCTTCTTCGGTCTTTTCGGCTTCTGCCTTGTTGATGTACTGATCACAGCTTTGACATGTTCCTGTCTTCACATTGCAGTCTGAATATCTCTTGCAGCTATAACACAGCGATGTGATGCTTTCAGGGTGTGCGTCTTCCCATTCGTCTTCGTCCTCTGCGTCCTCTGCATCGTCTTCAGGTTCTTCGATCTCTTCTTCTGTTTCTGTGAACTTGTCAATGTTCATTTGACCTTTAATCTGTTCCGCTGCTGCCTTTTCCTCCTGCTGCTGCTTGATCTCTTTCACTTCCTTGTAGGTCAAGCCGTTTTCCTGATAGCGTTCCAGCATTTCTGCTTGTGTTTCTTCATTCATTCCGCTGATCATATAGGCAGCAGAAAAAGTCAGGCGACCTTCTTTCAGTTCTTTTGAAAACTCAGGGATCAGACGCTTGTTGATGCTCTCGATCTGTGCAACCTTTGTCGGTGCTATTTTCAAGAAATATGCAACGACATCGCGAATGCGACCGCTGTTCAGGTCAATTCCCATGATCTTTTGTCCGTTTTCCTTCATGCGTTGCAATATTTTCTTCAGCTTGTCTTCTTCTTCCAGAAGGTCTGACACTGTCTTGTTTCTGTAATCATTCGCGATGATCAGGCGAAGTGTTTCTTCTTCCTCTGACGCTGGTGTCTGAATCTGACACGTTGCCTTTTCAAATTCTGTATAGCCTTTTTCAACAAGTATCTTCAGCGCACGCCATCGTCTTTCCCCTGCTATGATTCTATATTCGCCCCTGTCGCAAGGATCGTGGACGACTTCAAGATTTTCCATCAATCCAACAAGCAGAATCTTTTGTGCCAGCGGTTCGATGTCCTCAACCGAATAGAAGTTTTTATCATTGCTGTACATTTTATTGATGCTGACATCCTGTGTCCTGAAGTGTGCCTTCGGTGTGTTGTCCCCGACTGCTGCCTTCTTTGCGTTTGCGTTCAGCTGTTCCATTACATTCCACGCCATTGTCAGTCCTCCTGTTCTCTGAAGCATATTTCTATTGCTTTCAGTTCTTTGTCTGTTGTGTTGCTTAGGTCAATGTGTGTGTCATCGTCTAAATAATCTTTTTTATTTATCATTGACCTGATCGTCTTTTTCAGTGCTTTTGTATCGACAACAATCTTCAATGTTTCCCTTGCCTTCGATAGTGCCATAGCGATCTGTCTGTCTGTCATTGGTTTGCTGTCAATCTCTTTGACCTGTTTCCAGAACTCTGTGTCTTCAATCTCGTAAAATTGTGACATTCTGTCCTTGAATGCAGTCAGTCTGTTTTCCGCATACTCTTTCTGCTCTGCTGCTGCCTTCAGCTTTTCAAAGTCTTCGATGCTGATTGTGACTTGTCCTTTCAATTTCATCGCATTCCGTCCTCCCTTCTTCTCATTTTGTCCAGTTTCAATGTCACTTTCGGAACTCCGATGCCAGCTTTGCGAAGGTATTCTGAAAGCCTTGCAAGGTCTATGACATAATTTTTTTCGTATATGTTGCCATGTATTTCGTCAACGTAGTATTGCGCTTCGTTGCCGTAGATCGTTATGTCGTTGTGTGCAATCAGAAGCGTCTTGATTTGATATGCAAGCGTCTTCCCTGTCCTTCTTCCTTCATACGGATATGTGATGCCTTCTGACAGGATATATTCTGACTGCCATGTTTCAAGTTTTATTCCCAACGCATGTTCGATTCTGTCAAGTGTCTTTTCGTTGCAGCCGCACATATCCGAATGCAGCTTTGCGACTGCATTTCGTGTCATTGCGTCTGCGCCATATTCATCGCCGTCCGCTAATGTAAAGGAATACGCCTTGTTTGTTTTTGTGTTTTTGATGTACACAAGATTTCCTCCCAGCGTTCCTTCCGTCTGCCTGATTTCGACTTTCAGATTTTCTTCGTTTTCTGTGATTCCTGTGATTATCTCATACACTCCCATGTTCACACCTCTTTCATCAATTCATATGTTGCTGCACGATAGTCCTGCGTCACGATGCAGTTTTTTGAAAACTTTGGAAGCGGCACTTGTGCGACTGTTGACTTCTCTGCGATTATTGATCGCCTGATCGCTGTCGCAAAGCAATCGTGTCCTGACTGTGTTTTCAGCCATTCTTCAACCTGAAGTGTCGTCTGGTTCTTCTGACGCATCGTCATCAATACTTTCATGCGAATGTCAGGATTTATCCTCCTGAACGATGTCAGCTGACTGTCCATGTTTGCAGCTGCTTCAATCTCGAAGCCGCCGATCTTGACAGGCACGATCACAAGGTCTGCTGCAATCATCACATTTGTGACTGTCATGTCCATGATCAGACCGCAATCAACAATGCAATAATCATATATAGTTCTGACTTCATTCATTGCTGCTGCAAATCGAAGAATCTGGTCTTCTCCTTCTTCCTGAAGCAGTGTCATGTTTGTTCGCATCAAATATCCGTTCGCTGGTATTATGTCAATATTTCCATATGGTGTTGTTCGGATCAGGTCTGTTGTCGAATATGCGCCGCCTGCCGCCTGATGATTTTCAAGCAATTCCGACATTCCCTGTCCTTCATGATCAAATCTGTCGTAAAGAAGTGATATGTTGCCCTGCTGATCCGCGTCACAGATTAGCACCTTCTTTCCTTTTTCTTCGCCCATTATGTAGGCGATAGCTGCTGCGGTCATTGTCTTTCCGATGCCGCCTTTTTGATTCATTACTGCTATTATTTTCATTGATGTGCTTTCCTCCTGTTTATTATTTTTATGTGTCTTCTTAACCTTCTCGCGTGTTCGTCCGTCACAATGTATTTGTCACAATCTTGAAGTCGCCTGTCTGTTCCTTTTCCGTCATAATGCTTGCAATAGTCACATGTGAAGCAAGGTTCTTTCATTTCTCCTGTGCATGTGTCTGGCGTTTCCACATTGTTTGCGCAGTGGCTACACACGCAACCGCCGCAAGGAAAAGCATATTGTTTTCTGACTTCTTTTCGCTCTGGCTCTTTCGGTATGATCCCAAGTTCCTGCAATGTGATTTGATGTGCTTTCCTATCGTCTTGCATTTCTTTCCTTCTTGCTGTTCTCCCAGCTGATCACCGCTTCCCTTGCCCTGTCGTATAGGTCTGTGTCGTTCGCTTCTTCAATCTTGATGATCTGTTGTCTGTCTGCTCCTTCGCCCTTGTATATTTTTATCCAGCCGTCATCGTATATTGAAGTGTGGCTTGACATCCGCAGCCCATACCTTCTTGCAATCGGTCTGTATATGTCATAAAACTGTCTGACTGCTGCCGCATATCCGTTCATGTCCTACACTACACCTTCAGCGGTTTCACTTCGCCGTCTTTCCATACGCTGTTGTTTGGCTCTTTCATGCGTTCTGCTGTTTCCGTGACTGCGGTGTCTGAATCTGACACATGAATGTGTGTCTGTAAGCGCTTCAAATTCAAGTATTTTTCAAGAACTTCAACCGCGTCCCTTGCCGTGTAACATGTCGCGACATAGTGTCCTGCTGTCGCCATATCGGTCAAGAACTCTTTCTGTGACGGCTGGTGTCTGCCCTTGTCATACTTCATTTCGATGTACAGTCCGCAATATATTCCTTTTGGGTACGGAAGGCATAAGTCCGACACACCTGACTTCACGCCCATCTGCTTCAGCTTTACTGCTTCGGCTCTGTTCCTGCTGCCGCCGTTCGGGATGTGATGCAGCCATTTCAGTTCAGGATATTTCTGCATCTGCCAAGAAGCCCAGCTGATGACATTGATCTGTTCGGTATCTTCCGAACGCATCGCATACTTCATATTCATCGTGCTTCCTCCATCTTCTTCATGTCCTGCATGACATCGCCAGTGAATCCCAGCTGCTTCATTTTCTTGAATGCGATCAGGTCTTTTATGCCTGACATCTTTATGATCCAGTCCTGAAGAAGCAACCCTGACTTTTTATACATATCCCTGACTTCTTCCCTGTGTGCCGCCAGCACATCCGCTGTGCGTGTGATGATGATTTTTCTTTCAATGCTGTTCGGTGCGATTCCTTTTCGGTTCAGTTCTTCTTCAATCACTTTCACTGCGTAGATTTCTGCTTTTGTGACTGCATCTTCCAAGCACAATCTTTTTTTGTTGTCCACTTTTATTCCTCCTTCGTGTCCTGTCTTTCTTTCTCTGCCTTCAGCTGTGCTGCTCTTTCCATGATCGCTGTATTGTAGCTGTATTTATACACACCATGATTCCACAAGTTTTCCTTTGCGCCTGCTGCTCCGTAGTTGTAGACCGCCAGAACATAATATGGACGCACATCTTCTGGTACTTCCTGCAAACTGTCCTGAATCTCCTTCAGGTAATCAATGCCGACTGTCACATTCTGATATGGATTTGTCAGATCAGCGCAGTTCAGGCGTTGCATTCTTTCTTTGTGCCATTTCTGCGCTATCTGCATATACCCCCATGATGTGCCGCCATCGCCTGAAGCGTTCCATCTGCATTCGCTTTCCTTCTCGATCAGGGCGAACACCATTTCATAGTCAACACCATAGTTCTGACACACGATGTATGTGTATATCTGCGCCATTACTGGAAACTTGCCGCCTGCTGCCTTGCATTCGTCAGTGATTTCGTGATAGCAGAAGCCTTCCATGTCTTCGCCACTCCAATCCTGTGACATTGTATTGAATGGATATTCAACCGCATTCAGGTCACTTTCTGTCGGTTCTGCTGCTTGTGTTGTTTCTGTATGTTCCGTCACTGTGTCGCCCTTCGTCATCATTCCCCTGAATGCAAGCACTTCCATCACTGTCACATATAAGATCAGGAATGCAATCAGGATTGCTACTGACAGCTTTGGTTTTCTGCTGATCAGCGCGCCCAGTCTTCGGAATATTCCCTTGATGCCCTGAACGGCTTCAACTGCTGCATTGATCAGCTGTCTTCTTCGTCTGCGTCTTCTTCTTTGTCTTCGGTTTAGCTTTATTTTTCTGCTTGCCACTCTTTTTTTGTCCTCCTTCCTCTGGCTTGTACATCTTTGCGTATATGTAAAATCTGCCATTCATGTTGTTATATCTGACTTCATACGATGTCAGCTTGTATCCGTCTGCTGCATACCATTTCTTCAGCTTGTCTTCCAGATCGCATCTGCCTGTGACAATTTCATCAACGTCCTTCTGCTTGAATTTATAGTGATTCTTCTTCACTTCAGGCTTTTTCAGTCCCTTGCTGGCTTTCCATGCTTTCTGATACTTTTCAACTGGTTTCGGCTCTTTGCCCTTCTTTTCAGGGTGCTTCTGTTTTGTGATGTAGTTTGCCATTCCTGACAGTCCGTGTTCATCCTTCTGAAGCCTGCGCACCTGATTTCTGCGCCCCTTCTTCCACTTTTCTTCGACTGCTTCCAGTCCCATGTCGCCATCGCATACAAAGTGATGATGCCAGCGTCCCTTGTCCGAACACTCTGTCACATACACATAACGCAGCTTTGTAAGTCCCATCTTCTTTCGCTCATAATTCAGCCGCCCGATGTACAGTGTCATGTCATGCTGTGCTTCTTTCATACTGTTCGGCATATTGTCGTCTGTGTATGTCAATGTTCCCCAGATGTCATCGTTCCCGAAGTTCGCATTGATCGTCCGTTCACATTCCTTCCTGCTGTTCTTTTCATTCAGGTTGCGTTGTGCTTTTCTCTGCCTTGCTTTCTTCGCTTCGTCTGGTATCTGTTCCCTTTCACTTCTTCTGAACTCTGGATATATTTCAACATCCATCTGTTCCCCTGCTCTGATCTCTTTGGTTGCATACAGTGATCTGACACGTCCTTCCTTCAGCATTCGTTCCATGTTGTCTTCTTCCATGTCTGTCAATGCTTTCTGGTAGGCTGCTTCATAGTCGTATTCTATGTATACAGCTTTCCTTCTTCTTCCCATGCTCTGTCGCTCCTGTTATAGATATTTATATATTTCTTTGATTTGTTACTATCTATTACAAGGACGCGAAGCCGCTTGAAAACGCCGATTTGATTGACTTTCTTCAAGGTCTGCTGTATAATATTCATTAGATGTGCAGACCTTTAAAAGTCACAATCTGGATCGCCTTCGGAAGCCGCCAAGCTAGTCCGAAGGCTTTCTTTTTTGCCCTTCAAGATGCTTTCGCTGCCTTTGTCTTAATCTCCGACAGCTGCACCCTGACGCCATCATTCCTGTTCGACAGGATCATTGCTATTGCTTCAAATATTCTTCTTGCATCTGGTGTGTTCATGCGTTTTCCTCCTTGTATCTGTTTTCCCAGAACGGACAGTCTTCTGTTTCTCCGAATCTCTCTGCTTCTTCCTCTGTCATTTCATCTTCTTTGTCACAACCTCCGAACATTGTTGCTGTTGTGCTTCCGTATGGTACAGAATCCCAGCAAGCGTTCTTGCAGTCATAACATGTCTTTGTCGGTCTGCTCATGCTTTTCCTTCTTCCTTTGATCTTCTCTTTCAGCCTGTCTAGTGGCACGATCGGGCAGTTTCCCATGACCTTTATGTCGCACGTTCTTTCAGGTGTTGGGATCACTTCGCCTGTCAGGAAGCACATGCCGTCTTCTTGCATTTCTAAATCAGTCAGCCAGAATGGACATTTTGTGCATGTGTCAGGCATGTGTTCCGCAGCTACCATGAAGCCGTGTTCTTTAAATCCTACTATCATTTGATCTTTTCTTTTCCCTTTCACATTCCTGCGCCCCTGAATATAACAACCATCGAAGGGAATGGGGCTGCTTGTTTACTGCTCCCGAACTTCAGGCGACCTTTGACAAATCTGACTTCTGATCTGTGCTGTATAAAGTCGTGGAAGTATCGTGTGTCTGTTCTTGCTGGTATAAGCATAACAACGATTGTGTTGTCTTTCGTTCCTTCTCTGTATGCCTTTTCAACCCAGTCTGTAATTGCTCTACCATACGGAGGATTGCAAAACACGCGATACCCCCCCAGTCCTTTGAAAGACCATTGTCTTCCTTCGTGAAATACTTTTCACACTTGTGATTCTGTTCGTCAGCGCAAGGATCAAGGTTGAAATGAAATTCTTTGTCAAGTTCTTCAAAGAAGTCTTCAGGTGTCGCCCACTGATCTGTCTTGCTGCTGTACATGACATCTATGTTCGCCATTGTGTTTCCTCCTATTCTTTTGCTTCCTTCAGCATTTCAAGCCATGCTGTTCCGTCATCTGCAATCCTGATCGTTTTGCTCTTTACATTGCGCAAATTGATCATCTGTCTGCATGTTGGACATTCGTGCCAATCATCAAAAGGCTGCTTCGTTGTCATGCAGACCGCGCCACACTTACTGCATCCGAAGAAGTACACAGTTGTTTCAAAATGTCGTGTTGTATTCTTCAGTTGCTTTTCAAAGTCGTTCAACTCGTTCAGCTGTTCTTCCCTTTTATCTCTCGCAGCTTCCTGTCTTCTGTATGCGCCGCCTAGTCCGTAATAACTTACTGTGTCGTGCATCTTCCTTTCGTACTCGTCACGTTCTTTGATCAGTTGTTTTCTTCTCTGGTCAATGACTTTTTGTATTCTGTCTTTCAGGTTCATTCCTCGCATCTTCTATCCCTCAATTCTCTGTGTCATGCTCTTATCTTTCATTGCTGACATAGCCATCTGCATCCGCATCGCATCTTCGTCAGACATTTCAGCATCGTCTTGTGGTCTTATTATCATTTCTTCTTTGGTTGGGAAAATCTTGTGTTTCTGTACGAAGCACTTGAAGAAGAAGTCGTGTTCTTCTTTCCATGTTTCACAGTAAAATTCATATTCAATCCCGATCTGAATTGCCTGCGCTTTTGTACACTGTACGCCCTGAATGGTTTTCTTTCCTTTTCCTGATCTGTAGTGATACATCTGATTCAATCCGTCTTTTCCTAGTACTTTGTATATTGTCTGTTTCAGCAAGCGCAATTCAAAGTCGTTGTGATATTTCCATTCATGGTCTTCCAGCTTGTCATCTGACAGATCGCTTTCTTCAATGTCGTATTTTTTCATAAGCTGCTGCATTTTCTTCTGTGCGCCTTCTTTTTCGCCGCCCACTCCACGTTCCGCAAGTCTTTGCAGCTTCTTTATCAGTTCAATTTTCTTTTCATCAATCATCGTTCATTCTCCTTCACATACTGCTTTCGCAAAGTCCAAAATAATTTTTTCAACATTCCCCCTTCTGGTCTTGATTTTTCATTGTGTTGTTTGTTTTCGCATTAAAAACATCCCTAAAACCTGTTGACCATCCATGTGTAATTCTGGCAGTACACACACGCCGCTATTTTTTCACAATGTTCTGATGCTGGCTGTTAGCTTGCCATCGTCAGGATGAATGAAGCCATCATTCATCGACAGCGCATGTCGCGCTGTTTCGGCTTTACAGTCAATCTTCCTTCGTTGAATATCTTGACATTTTCACAATCTTTGCTGTCGGTATGTCATCCATGTACATGTACGCTTTGCAACCGAAGAAGGCTTCGTTGTGATCGTGTGCTTCCACAATCTTCCTTTCTTCCAGTTCGACTTCAAAGATCGTTCCTGTTTCATGTCCGCGGATCGCAACAAATCGCGCTGCTTCAAGTGGCTGTTTGCAGATATACACGCCGCCGTCCATTCCCTTTCGGATCACTCCGTCCTGCATGATCTTTTTTGCATTTTCATGTGTTGTTGCGTGGAAGTATCTGCTGCACTTCCCTTTTTCCCACAAGTCATATTTGCTCATAATCTCCATGTACTTCATATCAATCTTTGACTGATCCTGTGCGCACTCGATCAGGTGCTTTCTTTCCGCTTCGTCTGTAACCTTTGCAAGTTCTTCTTCTGTGAATAAATTCTGCTTTTTCATACTGCTGCACCGCCCTTCTTAATATCTGCTTGATGCATACCAGAACACACTTCGCATCGTACTTTTCAGGTCAAGTGTGTCTTCCAGTTCGTATGTGATGTCGTTGTCCCATTCGTCATATACGCTGAATACTTCTTCAGCTTCGTCATATTCAATCCTGAAGCCTTCCTGTTTTTCGTCTTCCAGATATTCCCACCACAGCAACAAGCTATGCTGTTTTATCTCTCTTGCTTCCCACTGCCAGTTCTTGTCTTCCTTGCTGATCTCGCTGGCTACTTCTTCAATAAACTGAATGTTGTCTGTCTTTGTAAAATCAATCTTTCCTTTTGTGTTCATGTTGTACTTTCCTTTCATTTACTCCCCGACATTTCTGTCGGGGACATCCTATGCCCTTTTAGGCTGTTTTCACTGGTCTGTTTTCTCCTGCCGCCCACATCATCATTCCTTTGATGACCATTCTGTCGCTGTCAGACATCTGCTTCAGCAGCATAATAAATTCGCTGACATCTTCAGTCTGGCTGTTCAGGTTCTTCTTTTCGTTTGTAACTGCTGCCATGTTGTTTCCTCCCTTCGTTCTGTGATGTTTATATGATCCCTTTGGTTCTCGCAAGGTTCATCGCGTTTTCAAGGTCTTTCAATGCGTGCATCTGAATGATGATGTCGTCCCATTCCTTCTGATATGCTTCATCCTGTTCCTTCGTCCAGTTCCAGCAACCAGCCTGTCTGTCACAGTAATAGTTGTATTTCTGTCTTTCGTGAAGTTCTGCTGACTTTCTTTTGTCGCTCACATACTGAAGCAGCTTATCGAAGTTGTTCTTGATCTCCGCTTCCTGATCCTCAATGTTGATCCTGATTGTTTCTGCTCCCATATTCAGTTCAAGTGCTGTGTTCAGGTCTGATATGTGGAAGCCTGTGTATTTATCATCTGTTGATGTTGTGTTGAATATTGGATAGCCAGCGCGAAGGCTGTCGTGTTCGTCTTTCATGTAATCTGTCGGAAAAAGTTTGTCTGCAAGCTGCCATGCTTTTTCTTTTGTTGATACTGTTACGTTCATGTTGTTCGCTCCCTTCTGGTTTTTAATGTAAGAAACAGAAGTGCTGTGTCATCTCGCGCGATTGATTCTTCCGCTTAACATCTTCTTGTTTTAGGGGTAAAGTGTTGATCGGCTCAACCTGTTCATTTTCTTCCAGTAGTATGAACACTTTGCTTTCTTGCCCTGATGTTCCTGCTTTCTTCAACTACTTTGACGGATCATGTTTATTCTGCACACGCTCTGTCTGTTATCCTACAGCCTGACCGCCATGTCACTTGCGTGCCGCCCTCTCGCTTCATCCGTTCTTCCTGCTTTCTTCTGTTCCGTACAGTTACATCATAGTCACTTTCTTTGACTTTGTCAATACTTTTTTGTCACTTTACGGAACTTTTTTATTGACCTTTGACTTTTTCCGTGCTATTCTACAATCAGAAAAGCAAATATGCAGAAAGGTGGAATAAATATGACGCAAGGCGAACGTATAAAAGAGATTCGCAAAACGCTTGATTTGACGCTTGATAAATTCGGCGAAAAGTTAGGTGTTACAAAGCAGACTGTCAGTCGCATTGAAAATGGTGTGAATAATGTAACCGATCAGATGGCGCGTTCTGTTTGCCGTGAATACAATGTGAACTATGATTATTTGATGTATGGCGAAGGGGAAATGTTTGACAATCTTCCGCAGACAATCGTTGATGAATTGTGCGCGCAGTATGATTTGAACGATTTTGACAAGGCACTTGTTGAAATGTATGTGTCTTTACCCGCTGGAAGCCGTGAAAGAATCAAAGAATATATGAAGCAGCTAGTCAAGAAGGTTGGCTGGGATAAAACTGAATAATAAAGGGGGATTTATAATGGGCTTATTTAATGGAGAATCTAAAGAAGAAAAGGCTGCAAGAAAACAGGCTGAAGCGCAAGCAAGACTTGATCAGAAGAATCTTGCCATGCTTCGCAAGTATGGTCTTGAAGAATTGCAGAATCCGACTGACATTGCTTCTATCAGAAACATTATGACCGAATTGTCTGGTACTGGCTTGATGGAAATGGGACTGACGTTTGGTGCTGGTTCTGATCGCGACATCTTGAAGAATCAAATGTACTACCAGCGTGCAATGATTGAACAAAATTTCATAATTATCCGACAGCTGGATCGCATCACAAAATTATTATCTGATAAGCCAGAATGACAAAAAAGGAAGCAGTGACCTGACCAGTCCTACTTCCTTTTACTTTATCCGTGTATGTATACATACTTTATGTATTTATATATGCGCTTCAGCTGTGCATCCGACAACTTATTCAGAAGCGTGTTGATTCTCTTTCGGATCATCGGCTTCCCTCCCTTCTCTTGTCGGGATTGTATCATGGAAATTATTGGAATAAAAGACCGCTTCCAGTTATTTCCATATATCAGGAAATAAGCGTCAGAAGCATTGTCGGCGCACAGTTTATCATTTATATTCAGAATCAAACAGATCAGTGATCTTGACATCAAGTGCAGCTGCTATCGCTTCAAGCTGGCGCAGTGTCGGCGATGTTATGCCGTTTTCAATCGTGTTCAGCGTTGACTTGCTGATTCCTGTCAAGGCTTCCAGTTGCTTCAAAGTCAAGTGTCTGTCTGTTCGTGCCTGCCACGTCAGGATTTCCATTGCGTCATCCTCCTAGTTTTGATTATGTACACGCTTCAGGCACTCTATACAAATAAAAAAGGAAGCCGTGACCAGCGACTTCCCTTGCAAAATGTTAAACAAAATATATCGCGGAAGACCGCCCACGATGATATTATGTCCTTTTACATTCTATCATATCAAGCCTTCTTTCGCTACCAGAAAGAAGGTTTTTATATGTCTTTTTTTACTCCAAACCCACAACTTTTCGGGCTTCGTGTAGTTAAATATATCAGATGCAGCCACGATGATCAGGTGCTTCATGGCGATACGCTTGAAGCGCAAGATCTGATTCTTGAAGATTTCATCAAAGTGAATCGGATGATACTTGTTGACACATTCATTGACGAAGCCCTGACAGCAAGAAAGAAGTTCAACAAACGAAAAGAGTTTGTCAGACTTCTGGATGGTGTGAAGGCTCATTCTTTCGACCTGATCATATTTACTAAACTTGACCGATGGTTCAGGAATATCGGCGATTATCATAAAATTCAGGAAATACTTGAAGCTAATGGCGTGCAATGGAAGGCTGTCACGGAAAACTATGATACCACAACCACGAACGGAAGACTGCACATCAACATCCGTCTGTCTGTTGCACAGGATGAATGTGATCGTGATTCCGACCGAATCAAAGATGTGTTCGCTTATAAGCTGAAGAATAAAACCTATGTGTCAGGCAGCCTTCCACGCGGTCTGAAGCTGGATGCAGAAAAGCATGTCATCATTGATCCTGAATGGAACTGCTTTGCACTTGATATGTTTGACCGCTTTGAAGCTACATGCAGCAAGCGTGACACGCAGCTTTTTCTTCAGGACAAATACAACATTCGTGTCTGCTATGATACAGTTGCACGATACCTGAAGAATCCGCTTTTCAAAGGTCAGTATCGTGATGATCCTGACTTCTGTCCTGCGACAATCAGTCCTGAACGCTTTGAGCGCATCCAGAAACTTGCGATCAGAAATGTTCGGATCAGACACACACAGCAATTTTATGTTTTTTCAGGTCTTCTGATCTGTTCTTCCTGCAATCACATTATGACTGGCACTGTTACATATAGGCGCATGGCAGACGGCACAGAAAAAGCATACAAAAGTTATCGGTGTAACTTCAAGGCACAGTCAAAACTTTGTGATCGCGGCAAAACGTATCGTGAAGAATATGTCGAAGAATACATGTTGAATCATATCAGACCAGCTTTGTCAGACTATGTTGCGAAGTATGAAGTGACTGCTGCCAGTGCGGTGCAGAAGAATCCTGTCGAAGAAATATCAAAGATTGAACGCAAGATCAAGAAGCTGTACGATTTGTTTATGGATGACTTGATCGACAAAGAAGCATACAGAAGTGAATATGATAAATTCAAAAAGCAGATCGAAGAACTTCAGAAGTGTCCTGCTGCCCCTGTCCGTAATCTCGACAGCGTCCGCAAGCTGCTGAATGAAGACTGGGAAGCTGTTTATAATACTTTCAGCAATCAGGAAAAGAACGTCTTCTGGAAGTCGTTTGTTGAATCGGTGCTGGTGTATGAGGACGGAAGCATGGACATTCATTTTTTATGATCATCTTCGTACTAACTATGCACCGCCTGTCGGCTC